>Ga0157370_10001822_pt1 | contig 26247 bp, 31 predicted proteins | sample C35metaG_FD_113463 | JGI IMG/M metagenome (GOLD analysis project Ga0157370, IMG submission 113463) | Corn rhizosphere microbial communities from Kellogg Biological Station, Michigan, USA - C3-5 metaG | ecosystem: Host-associated > Plants > Roots > Rhizosphere > Soil | place: USA: Michigan...
CATGGTGCTCCTTGTAATTCCGTGGGTCGCTGATTTCAGTGACAACATTACCTTCACCTACAACTTTGTGCTGGCCGGTATGGTTCTCATCATAATAAGTGGATTGGCCTTTGCCTCAAGGCGCCCGAAGATTGGACGCGACTGGCAAGAATGATGGCTTCGAGCATAGATCGCGCCAAATAGGCCGGACATATGACTGCACCGTGGCTGCAGTGATCATGTCGTTGACTCGACGGCGAGCCGCCCGAGCAAGGCCTCCTCGGGTGGGCTGGATCAGCTCATGGCTGGTACGGTCTAACAAGCGGGCCGCGATACGATGAATTCCCGATTCGAGCAGCAGTGAATCGTCCGGCTCGCCGCGTGTCGCTGCAACGAAGATTTGCATCGCCGCCGCCTGTAGTTCGCTATCATGAGAATTGAACAACGCCCGACAGGAAAATTGCCCTTCCACCGCCCCATCTAGAAATGATTCACGAAGAAATAGTTGCAAGAAGTCTGTCTTGCCTCGCACGGCAATCTGGGTGCGTTGGTGTACTGGCACTACTGAGACGTTGCCGACCGCCGCAATATTGGAACGGGGCGGAACGTTGCCCGTATCATGGTGGACGGGGACGCCATCTTGTAGATTGATCGTAACCCGCACGATATCGGATGCAGCAATGTCGAGGTCACCGCCGTTGTGACAAAATCGAGCAACCACCGCTTTCGGTGAGGGCACTTCTCTCACGGAATGTAAGAATATTGGTTTGCCTACTGCAGCAATCGTCTCGCTCAGCGGTCTCATAATTCGTCTCCAAATGCAGGTAAGATAAAATCCCTCCGCAGTTGGCAAACACTTTCAAAGGCCGGCAACACTATCAATTTTCTGATAAACTGCATGCCGCTGACTCTGCTGCATTTCCCGCGATTTAAATATTTTCTCCAAAATAATATGCCGGACGAATTGGGCCTTACGCGGGGGAGGTGCGCCGAAAATCCGCGCTGCCAGCTGGCCTGTGGGTAGGTTTCGCGCAGCTAAGCAACAGAACTTGGCGATGCTCTACGGGTGTCCAATGATGGGCTTGAGATTGTTCGGGCCGATAAGATTACTTTCTCGCGTTTCGAGAAGGCCTTCCGCCCAGTCCTTACCGGCCGTCTTTGCGGATCGAGCGTTTGTCGAGGCCCATCCAGGTTCTAGGTTGGAGCGCGACCTTCCAGCAAAGCCATGCACCGATATTCTGTTGGGGTCGACAGCAGCAGTATGCCATCACCGTTCGAGATGGCAAGCTGACGAAAATCCGTGAGTATATCGATACGCAGGCACTGGCACGGGCCTCCGAGACGGCCGCGAGCCCCAGATCCTGAGCCTCAGGATGGCGAGGCAGCACAACCGGCAGCGGCTGCTGATGCGCAGCGCGCTGTTGCCTATCTCCACAATCTCCAGTCGCAGTTATTTTGCTCTCAACAACATTCACAGGAGGCGCGTGTCGGCCGGCTCGTGCTCATAGTCATCGTGGCGGCCATCGACATGTTTTATCGACTTGGCAATTTGGTCGGTGTCCTGCCCGATATCGTCCAACGCGGCGATAGACACTGCGTAGAATCTGCCGAGTGATTCCTTGTCTCCCTGTCCAAATGTGCGGACACCACAGGTCTCGCAGAACCGATAGTGAAGATTTGCCTTCGATTTGCCGGGCGGAATCCACGTGTAGTCGGACAGGTTATCCTCGCCCTTTTCTATTTTGAAGTCATCGGCCTGCAGGATCGCGAACCAGAATCGTGCCTTGCTGCATATTGAGCAGTTGCAGCGCGTCGTTCCTTTTTCGAAATCAATCGCGGCTTCAAATGCGACGGCACCGCAATGACAGGAGCCGTGGTAGGTCTTCTTGGTCATCATATTCTCCTCAGTACGCGTTGAGTAGTCTCCACGGCTGGAACAAAGGTAGATCTTCTACGGTTGCGCAGCGGGCGGCCTGTTCCCGTTTGGCTGAGGGCGAGCATCGACCGTTAGACGCGGACGTTGTTCAATACACTGCCTTCTCAACATCGTTGCTCGAAGGATTTGCCAGGATGGCGCTCGCGACAATGTGAGTGAGATGGTCGGCCCGAGGCGCAAATGAAGGTAAGTCGACGAGCCATCCGAGCGCCGACATCAAGCCAAACAGATCGTCCCCATTCATGTCGGCGCGCGCCCTGCCTTCTCCCTGAGCACGGGCCAGTAATCGCGCGCTCGCTGAGTGCACCGCAGCGCATGAAGCATAAAGGGCGGAATCCGGGTTCGTATGTGCGGCCGCCATCATTGCGACAACGCCCTTCTGGCCTTGGGCGAATGCTATCCATTCGCGAAACCAAGACAGGAGTGCTTCGTCAGGCCGGGCTGACGTTTCGAGCTCGTCTGCCTTCTGCGTCAGTGCGTCCAGCTTCGTACACACCAACGCTTCAAACAAGGCTTCCCGCGTCGGGAAATGACGAAGCAGCGTGGCCAGCCCGACGCCGGCGCGGCGGGCAATATCGCGCATGGACGCGTTGACACCGTGCTCTGCGACGACGTCCCGCGCGACCGCGAGAATATGGTCGTAATTTTTCCTAGCGTCGGCTCGCATATCTCGCCCTGATAAAAGGATCGGTGATCCCTATATTTGGATCAGTGATCCGATAGATATAGTGGATGTTTGCAAATGGCAACAGAGGCGCTGTTCGAAAGCGTGGAAGTGGAAGCCACGGGAAGCACCAACCGGCCGCCTGCGCACTAGTGACCCGAGCGCGTCGTATTGCTGAAGAAGCGGGAGCGTTCCGCGAACAAGCACGCGGCCTAGCCAGCGGCCTGGAGGCCGAGTTGAGAATCGTGCTCGACGCGCTTTATCCGATTCCTCAGATATTTGATGCGCTTCGGGCCTTCACCGAACAATTTCCGACAGTACCGCCGCGCCTCTACGTCGCGTCACTGGGTGCCGCTGCGAACCTGGTGACCGACGGGGGATGCACCATTTAGCCGGCAGATTAATCTTCTACCTCACGCATTCTGCAGACTGATCGCGGTTCGTCGGTGGCTATCGAGTTTGGACGATTGATCCTGGCGAGACGTGTCGCCTGCAAGAACACCTGCGTGGGCACGCAGTCTCTCTGATATGAACTCCGTGAACAGGCGGACACGCTTGGTCTTTCGCGTTTCGCCCTGTGTCAGCACCCACAGCGTTCCATGAGGGCCGAGACGTGTGCCGGGAACTCGGACGAGCAACGGTTCAGCATCTCCGACGAAGCTTGGAAGCGCCGATATCCCCAGGCCCAGCCGCATCGCCTCGAGATGGGCTGCATCTTCCGGGACCCGGAACGGGGCTCCGGTAATTTCGACGACATCGCCCTGGGCCCACTCCGGCACGCCCTCTATGTTTTTCGATATCCATCTGATGTTGCCAGACTTGCCGTCTTTCCAAGCCGCAAGAAGGTCCTGAGACATATAGACACCCACGGAAAGGTCGGGACCTTTCACGCCGTGAAGGTTTTGCGGCAAAGAGTTGCGATCAAAAACGACTCTCAAGGCCACGTCGGCTTCGCGATTTGTCAGGTTGGCATTTTCTAAAGAAGAGTGGATCTCCATTTCGATCTCTGGGTGCTGTCGTGTAAAGGCGGCAAAGTCAGGCATCAACAGGTGGGTCGCCAGGGTGGGCGCCATTGTGACTCGCAGGGGACCACGCACGGCCTGATCACGGCCGGACACGCGGCTCACCAGCAAATTAGACGAAGCCTCCATCTGTTCTGCCAGTTCCTGGACCTGTTCGCCAGCTTCGGTGAGGCGATAGCCTGCGGGCAACTTTTCGAACAACTGCGAATGGAGCTGGGCCTCCAGCTGCGCGATGCGCCTCAGGACCGTCGTGTGATTGACTTCAAGCTGGGCCGCGGCCGCACGGACGGAACCATGTCGGGCCACGGCGAGAAAATATCGAACATCATCCCAGTCGATCGTCATTGTGTTCCTGGCCAAATCGCAATGCTGATGTCTTGAAGCGGTGCTTTAGCACAATTCCCCGCGATGCAGGCGGTGTGATTATGCACCACGCTTGTGCAATTTTCCACACTGATAGCGTGGAGCGCGGCCTCCTACCTCAATGGAGCAAACAAAGCGGGTCGGCGCGCTGACCCTAAACGTTTCTTTATTCCGCGCAACCCCAACGAAGGATGCATGACATGACTAGACTGAATGGAAAGACCGCCGTGATCACCGGTGGTGCTACCGGTATCGGCCGCGCCGCTGCAAAACGCTTCATCGAGGAGGGCGCCTTCGTCTTCATCTACGGCCGCCGGCAGGAAGCGCTCGACGCCGCGGTGGCCGAGCTCGGACCCAATGCCCGCGCGGTGAAGGGCTCGGTCTCGGATGAGGCTGACCTTGATCGCCTCTACGCGGCGGTGAAGGCAGAGCGCGGAACGCTCGACATCGTCTTCGCCAATGCCGGCGCGGGAAGCCCGCTTCCGCTCGGTAAGATCACCGCCAAGCACATCGACGAAACTTTCGACACCAATGTGAAGGGTACGATCTTCACGGTCCAGAAGGCGCTGCCGCTGATGGGCAACGGCGGTTCGATCATCCTGACCGGATCGAGCGCCGGCACCACGGGCGCTCCGGGATTCACTGCCTACAGCGCAAGCAAGGCGGCGGTGCGCAACCTCGCGCGGACCTGGGCCGAGGATCTGAAGGGCACCGGCATCCGGATAAACGTGCTGTCGCCCGGGGCGACGGCGACCGAACTCGCGAAGGAGGCGCTGGGCGAGGAGGGTCAGAAGGCCTACGGCGCGATGACTCCGCTCCAGCGCATGGCCGATCCGGCGGAGATCGGGGCCGTGGCCGCCTTTCTCGCGTCGTCGGACAGCAGCTTCATGACCGCCAGCGAAGTCGCCGTCGACGGCGGCCTGGCACAGCTCTGACGCACCACGCCACGACCTTCGGCGCTCCATTCGATCATTCGGGGCGCCTTGGGCGCACGGTAAACCAAAGGAGATATTATGAGCTACGCAATTATCGGCTTCGGCAATATCGGCCAGGCCCTGGCCAAGGCGTTTGCCCGCAAGGGCATCGAAGTATCCGTCGCAACCACGCGCGACCCGGAGAGCTTTGCATCTGCCGCGGCAGCGATCGGCCCCACAATCATTCCCAAGACACTCGCTGAAGCCGTCGAGGCGGACGTCGTCTTCTTGGCTGTCCGTTTCGAGTCGCTTCCGGATGTCGCGAAGGCGCTTCCCACCTGGAAGGGGAAGACGATCATCGATGTGACCAACGCCTACGGCGTGCCCCCTGAGGAACTGGGGGGACAACCTTCGTCCAAGTTCGTCGCGCACGCCTTCACTGGCGCGAGACTGGTCAAGGGCTTTAACCATTTGGGTGCTGCCTCCCTTGCCCAAGATCCAGCCGTGCATGGCGGCAGGAGAGTCGTGTTTCTGGCGAGCGACGATGACGCTGCCGCAGACGAGATTGGTGCGCTCGCGGAAAATCTCGGTTTCGCGCCGATCAAACTTGGCGGGCTTTCGGAAGGTGGGCTGCTGGTCCAGGCGCGCGGAAAAAGCTGGGGGCAGCTGATCTTCAAGGACTTGGTCAAGTTCGACTGATGGGCGGGACGCAAATATCGATATGATCCCGCCTCGTGGAACCCCAACGTGTCCGACTAGATCGGGCACGATCTGCTGGTCTTGGTTGCAGACGATATTAAGTGGATCATTCCGGGCGGGGACTGGCCGTTGGCAGACACCCACCGCGGGCGTGGGGAATTGGCAGCAGTGCTTAAAAGGGCGGTCGAAGAGGTGGAAATAACATACCCGAAGCCCCGAACTCGTGGCGCAGGGGTATCGGGTAGTGGTGGTAGGCGTCGCTACGGGAAAAATCGACGCGACGAACAAACCTTACAAGGACGATTGGGTCTTCGCCATTACCGTTCGAGATGGCAAAGTGACGAAGATCCGGGAGTATTTCGACATACAAGCACTGGCGCGGGCCTCCGAAATGGCCGTGAGCCTCAGACCCTGGGCTTCGCGATAGAGCGAGGCCAATTGCAGCACAACCAGCGGATCGACTGCCTCGTGATCGGCGGCGGTTCCGCGGGGATTGACGGCCGCGCTCTACCTGGCGCGGTTCCGCCTGACCGTTCAGGTGGTCGACCGAGGCGCGGGGCGGGCCGCATCGATCCCGCTAACGAGGATCTATCCGGACTTCCCCGATGGCATCACCGGCCGCGACCTCGTCCAACGCATCGGAGAGATCGCGGGCTCGTGAGGACGTGGTGTCGGTGATTCAGCCGATATCGACGGTCATGGCGAAGTCCCAGGTGCCGGCGCCATTTTTGGCGAGGCCAATCATCATCAGGCCAAGTGCCTCGAGCGTCTGGGCCATGTGCAGGCCGCCGACATCGAACGGACGCAGCCCGAGGCTCTCGAGGAAGGCCGAGACGCGCCTCTTCGCCTCCGCGTCATCGGCTGCGATGAACGCGTCGAGGCGTCCACCCTTCGCAAGGACGTGACCGAAGATCGTGTTGAAGGCCTTCACGACATGCGCGCCTGCGGGCAGGCCGTTGGCGGTCTCCTGTGCGCCTGAACTGCCATGGGGCGTTACGAGGCCGGAGAGGTCGGGTGCGACGGGGTTGGCGATGTCGATGATCACCTTGCCGTCCAGCGCTGGCCCGAAGTCGGCCACCGCTCCCGCCGCACCGGCGTATGGCACGGCGAGGATGACGATGTCGCCCGCAGGTGCTGCGCCGTAAGTTCCTGTGGTGGCTCCGGCTCCAAGTTGGTCGGCAAGCGCCTGCGCGTTTGCCACGGTACGGCTGATTACCTCGACGGTGTGTCCAGCCTTTGCGGTGCGGCCGGCGATTGCCGCCGCCATTTTTCCTGAGCCGATGATGCTGATAGTGCTCATGTGCAGTCTCCTTTTGAATCGTGGGGTATTGCTCGTCTTCCCTGGACGGATCACGCCATCACGACGTTGCTGTCCTCCAGGCGCGGCATGACTAGCCGGCCTGTCGTCACCTCATCGGTCGGCGGGGAAGTAATGGCCGTCGTCCAAGTCGGCGAACAGGCCGGGCTGAGTTGGTTCCCAGCCAAGGGTCCGGCGGGTGATGGCGTTTGAGGTCGGCGTGTCGAGCGTGACCAGATTCGCAAGGAACCCAAAATATCCCGGCAGCATCAGCACGTCTGCAGGAATTGGCATAGCCGGCAGCTTCAAACGCTCGCCAATGGCCTCGGCGATCTGGCGGTACGGAACGGCCTCGTCGGCAACCGCGTGCCAGTTGCATCCGGCAGGCCCCTTCTCCAGCGCCAAGCGAAATACGGTGGCAAGGTCGCGGGCGTGCACGGCCCCCCACCGGTTCGTACCGTCTCCGGGATAACCGACGACACCCTTTTCCTTCGCCAGCCCGATCAGCAGCGGAAGGAAGCCGGCCTTGTCGGTCGAACTGTGCATGATTTCAGGAATCCGTACGATTGAAGACCGCACGCCCTTCTCGGCGAGGCCAATCACCGTGGTTTCCACGATGTTACGAACCCGCAGGGTGCCCTTGTAGGGATCGCCGCCAGGAAGGGGCGGATCCTTCTCGGTGGCTGGCCGGCCCAAGCCTTCCCACCCAGGTGAGCCAATACTTCCTGACGCGACCAGCGGCTTTCCGCTTCCCGCCAGTGCCTCGCCATAGGCGAGCATGATCTGGAGTTCGGCGGCGGCTACAGCGTTGATCCCACCTGTTGGAATCAGGTCTTGCCGGTGCGCGACATGGATGACGCCGTCCGAGGCCGCGGCCGCCTCCATGAGACCGTCGATATCCTCGAGGCTGCCGCGACGCACCTTGGCGCCGAGCGCGGACACTGCCGCTGCGGCCGCGTCAGAGCGTGCCAAGGCGGTGACCGCGTGGCCAGCGGCGATGAGATCGGAAATGATGTACGGACCGGAATGGCCGGTGCCGCCAGTAACAAATACGTGCATGTAACTGCTCCTTGTGAGCGATTTGAGGTGAGGGCGTTGGTGCGAGTGCACTCAGCCGAGAAGGCTGATGCCGATTGCGATGTTGGTGTGCTTGATGAGGAGAGGCTCACATCAACTCAAGCGGCAGGGAAGTAATGGCCGTTGTCCATGTCCTCGATCAGGCCGGGCTGGACAGGCGCCCAGCCGAGTGCCTGTCGCGTGATGGCGCTCGATGCCACGAAGTCACCGGTGACCACCGCCGACAGGCCGCCGAAATATCTCGGCACCATCATCTCATCGGCGGGAACGCTCTTGGCGGGCAGGCCGATGCGCTTGGCGACGGCCTCGGCGATCTCCCGGAACGGGACGCCCTCGTTGCCCACCGCGTGCCAGGTCTTTCCCGCAGCGCCCTTTTCGAGTGCAAGATGGAACAAGGATGCCAGGTCGCGCGCATGTACGGCAGGCCATCGGTTCGCGCCGGCTCCAGGATAGGCGACGAAGCCTTTCTGCTTCGCGAGCCCCGTCAGCCCGACGAGAAAGCCCGCACGATCGGTTGGGCTGTGCACGATGAGAGAAATCCGGACGACCGAAGACCGCACCCCCTTCTCGGCAAAGCTTAGCACGATGGTTTCCACGATATTGCGAGACACCAGAGTGCCTTCGTCCAAGGGGCCGCTCGGCAAAGCAGGGTCATCCTCCGTCGCAGGTCGGCCGAGGCTGATCGGCGCACCGATGCGGCCAGCACGGCCTGCGTTCGAGGGCGCGCCGATGCTGCCCGCCACGATCAGCGGCTTATTCGTGCCGGCCAGCGCATCGCCCAATGCCAGCACGATCGCGAGCTCAGAATCGCGCAGGGCGGTTAGCCCTCCGGACCGGAGGAGGTCGGCCCTGTAGCCGAGGTGGATGACGCCATCGGACTCCGCTGCTGCCACCTTCAGCACATCGAGATCGGCGAGGTCGCCACGACGCACCTTGGCACCGAGCGCGGACACTGCGGCGGCCGACTCGTCCGATCGCGCCAGACCGGTGACCTCGTGGCCGGCCGCGATAAGTTCCGGGACGACGTACGAGCCGGCGTGGCCGGAGGGGCCGGTGACGAAGACGTGCATGGCAATGCTCCTTGCGAAAAATGGGATATTAGGGCGCTCAGTCGAGGAGTTTGACGCCGATCGAGAAGTTGGTGTGTTTGACGGCATGGGTAACGAGCCCGAGCACAAGCATGCAGGCGTGTTCCAGCGCCCGCGCCATGGATAGCGGCCCGGCATCCATCGAGCGCAGTCCGAGGCTCTCGACGAAGACCGAGACGCGGGCCTTCGCCTGCACGCCGTCTCCAGCAATGAACACGTCCAACGGGTGGCCCTCGACTGGGCCAGCGGCGAGGACGTGGGCATTCAGGGTGTTGAACGCCTTTACGATTTCCGTATCGGCAGGCGCGGCCTTGGCGATCTCCTGCGCGCCAAAGCTGTCGTCAGGGGTCAAGAAGCCCGAGAAATCGGATTTAATGGGGTTGGTGATGTCGATGAGGATTTTGTCAGAAAGCTTCTCGCCATAGTGCTTCACGATGTCCAGAACCGTCGTGTAGGGAACGGCGAGGATGACGATGTCCCCGGCCGGGATGGCGGCGAACGTTCCTGTCGTTGCACCGGCGCCGAGCGCATCGGCCAACGTCCGCGCTTTGGCGGTGTCGCGAGCCATCAATTCGACCGTGTGTCCGGCTTTGACGGCAAGGCTCGCGATCGCTGCAGCCATGCCGCCTGAGCCGATTATACTGACAGTGCTCATGTTCGTGTTCCTTGCCGGTTTTCTTAATGACATCTCGTTACGCGTCGGGCGGGTGTCTGTTGCCGTTCACGCGCAAGCGTTGCGTCTACTGGATCGCCGATCCATTTATTATTCGGATCACTGATCCAAATATACGGACCGCCGATCCATTTATCAAGGTGCTTCATGAGGGCCGACGCAAAAAAATTACAGCCACCCCCTCGCAGTCGCGCGTGACGTCGTTGCCGAGCACGGGACCGATGTATCGATGCGCGGCTCAGGCCGAGGGGACGGCGCGCATCGATATGACAGGTGGAAGGAGAAGTTTGCCCCCTTTTCGACAGGGCGCAACTTATTGATTTTCATTCGTAAATTGATGTAGCGTCGGCCACGACCGGCGTAAGTCTTGACCCCCGCTACTTTTTCAATATCTTCAACGTTTTCAGATCGTTGTCGCGGATTCCAGCGGGGTCGATCTTCGGCTCCGGGTCACACACTAAAGGACCATTGGACCAACCGGAGTATTTGACGATGACAGCCGTACTTCAATCGATCGATGTTGCTGTCGGGCCAATGCCGGACCGACGTTCCATTCTCCTGCGAATGTCCGCGGACGCGATCTCCAGCGCAGCATGGGGTGCGCCTAGCTCCGCGCCAACGCTGGTGTCGCGCATTTTCAATACGCCGCGTCACACAACGCACTACCTCGAGTGCGGACCGGCCGACGGACCGTTGATGTTCTTCCTGCATGGGTTCCCGAGCATCAGTTTGATATGGCGGGCCCAGATGGAGGCGTTCGCCGGCGGCGGCTGGCGCTGCGTCGCTCCCGATCTGCGCGGCTTCGGCGGCTCTTCTGCCCCGGCAGCCAAAGACGCTTACTCCATAAAGGAAATCGTGGCGGATATGACGGAGCTTCACGACCACCTTGGCGGCAAACCTGCGATCTGGGTTGGCCACGACTGGGGCAGTATCGTGGCTGGGGCATTGGCCGCGCATGAGCCTGAGCGCAGCCGTGGCGTTGTGCTGGCGTCGTGGGCGTATTTTCCTGAGGCGAACAGCCTGCCCACGCTCGTGTCGCTGGTTGATCGAACGATCTATCCGGCTGACCAGTATCCGGATGGCCAGTGGGACTACGTCCGCTACTACATGACGAACTTTGATGGGGCAGTCGCTGATCTTGAAGCAGACCATGCAGCATATCTTGCCTCGGCCTATCAACCCGGCAGTCCTGACGTCGTTGGAAAGGTTTCGCCGATGTCGATCGTAACGCGCAACGGAGGACGCTTCGGCGCTGCACATCGTGCCCCGCCGACTAAACCAAATCCCGCGCTGTGGCTCCCAGCGGACTTCGAGGTGCTGGTACAGTCGTTCAAGGCTCATGGCTTCCGCGGCCCCTGCGCGCTGTATACAAACGATGACGCCAACATCGCCTACGCCCGCGAAGCGGCCAATGGCGGGCGCCTCTCGCAGCCGATCCTTTTCGTTAACGGTGATTTTGATCAAATCTGCACCATCGCTGGAAATCGCCAAGGCGACCCGATGCGCGCGGCCTGCACAGACCTTACCGTGACGAGCCTGCCCGCCGGACATTGGCTCCCGCTTGAATGCAAGGCGGAACTCATCCAGGTCATCCGCAGCTGGCTTCAGAGCAAGAAGCTCTGATGACGGGATGGGAAAGTGGAGTCTCCAACGTGGAGCGGTCGGCCTACGATGGGTCAACCACGCCAGGTTTCGCGTTGAACAGGCCAATCAAGATGCAGTGCGACTTTAACCACCTATAAAGTCTATCCTGTGTTGGATACGAACCTTCATCGAGACTGACCGCCGATGAGCTGACCCACCGAGAGTTTTCGAAGCCTCGCGGATTCAGGCGTTCCAATAACACGCCATACGGCGTCAGAACTCAAAGAGGTGACGCGACCTTGGGCAATGCCCCTGCAAGTGCGTCGATAGCGGACCGCACGCGGGTGGGCAGATGAGGTCCCTCGGGCCAGACGGCCCACACTTCCGATGCGTGAGAAGACATCTGGCGCATTACTCTTACGAGTTCTCCGGACTCGATACGTTTCCGAACGAGCCAATGGGGCGACCAGGCCATCAATCGCGCAGCCAAATCCGATTTATCCGTTGCGCCTCTTAATCCGCTTCGCTGTCACCGATCCCATTACGGCTGCCGCGATGGCAGCAGCGTCACGATCTGATGCCGATCGTCTTGATCGACGATATCCAACGCCACCAAGGTCCCATCATCTTCCCTGATGGAAATCGCCTTGGGGCAATTGATGATGTGTTCGAGGCCGTCCAAGGAGATCTCAAGCGTATTCTTCTTCGGTTCGTAGGTCATTCCCAACAGTGGCGATGACGAGGTAAGGACCTGATCGCCCAAGGTAATCCCGACCACTTCAACCCGAACGTGCTTACCGCTGAGGGTCTTTACAAGGCTTTTGAAATAGGCTTGCCATTCTGCTGGAGCGATGGTCTTGCTCATCATGGTCTTCGTCCTTTTGAAAGCATTAAACTAAGACCAGGTATCGCTGGAATGATATGATCTGAATCAAGGATATCCTTATTTCTTGAGAAATGGTCAGAACCACGAGATTGTTGCATGGCTGCCGTCGTAAGTGCGCAGTAGAAAACACGCGAATTCCGCGCGATCATTCCGGAGTTCTCCCTCTAACCGGCCCCTCGTCGCAAATAGATCGGGGAAAATAACCGGTCCCCATTTTTAGCTTCCAACAGCCGATCCAATGCGGCCATGAACTGTGATCTAGTTGCCGTTCTATATGCGGCCATAGCGAGGATTTGATCTGCATCAATGTGGCAGATCACTGACTAGACATAGTGTTTTTATGGTCAAATCATATTACCAGTTTAGCGACAGGTCCGATGCAGGCCGTCAGTTGGCGGCCAGATTGGTCACGCTCGCCCCTGATCGTCCGGTCGTTTACGCCTTGCCGCGCGGTGGCGTGCCGGTGGCGCTGGAAATCGCACGCGCGCTTCGTGCGCCGCTCGATCTCGTTTTAGTGCGCAAGATCGGTGCGCCGGGCGCTCCCGAAGTGGCGCTCGGTGCCGTTGTCGAAGGCGAAAGCCCTCAGACAGTCATCAACGAGGACGTGCGACTGGCGACCGGTGTCGATGACGCCTATCTCGAGCGCGCGCGGCAGCGGGAACTCACCGAACTCGAGCGCCGCCGCGCACTCTACCTTGGTAACCGCGCGCGACTGGAGCCGACCGGACATACCGCTATCATCGTCGATGATGGACTTGCCACAGGGGCTACAGCCAAAGCCGCGCTCATCGCGATTAAGAGCCAAGGTGCGGCCAAGACCATCCTCGCCATCCCCGTCGCACCGGAAGAAACGCTGGCCGAAATGCGTCAGCACGCCGACGTTGTCGTGTGTCTGAATCCCGCCAGGAATTTTCAAGGGGTAGGCGGATTCTATCGCGATTTCCACCAGCTCACCGATGAAGAGACGATCGGGCTGCTGAGACAAGGGTGGGCCGAAGGCGCTGACGCTGCGCCCGATCACACCAGGCGCCGGATCGCAGTTCCCCCGCTCGGTCTGGTCGGCGATCTAAGCGTACCGCCGGATCCACGAGGCATCATCCTTTTCGCCCATGGCAGCGGGTCGAGCCGACTCAGTCCGCGCAACATTGCCGTTGCCGACCGGCTGAATGCCGAGGGCTTCGCGACACTTCTTCTGGATCTGCTGACGGTGGATGAGGCGAGAGACCGCCGCAATGTCTTCGACATTCCATTGCTCGCGGAGCGTTTGCTTGAGGCCGCGATCTGGATCGGGGCGGAGCCGGACATCGCCGATCTGCCGCTTGGCCTGTTTGGCGCGAGCACCGGGGCCGGGGCAGCAATGCTGGCGGCAGCGGAGCTTCGGGGCCGCGTGGCGGCGGTGGTCTCGCGTGGTGGTCGCCCCGATCTGGCCAGCCCACGGCTGGGCGACGTGGAAGCGCCGACCCTGTTCATTGTCGGCGGCGACGATCAGCAGGTTCTTGCACTGAACCGCAAGGCACTGGCTGCCCTCACATGTGACAAGCTGCTGAGGATCGTCCCCAACGCCACCCATCTGTTCGAGGAGCCTGGCGCACTTGAGACAGTGACCGACATGGCAAGCGCCTGGTTCCAGCATTATCTGTCTCCGCCGGTGCAAAGCCACGTGCCGGCGCCCGCAGGAGTTCAGCCAATGTCGCCGGTGTCGGTGGCGGCCTTGCTGCGGGCCGCGGCTGAACCGTTGCCTTCGCTGGATGATCCTGCCTTCCCCGCTGCCTTCGACCGGTTTGCTGATGCACGCGTGGTGTTGCTTGGCGAGGCCTCTCACGGCACCTCGGAATTTTACCAGGCCCGCGCCGCCATCACGCGTCGGCTGATTGAGAAACATGGTTTCACGATCGTTGCAGTCGAGGCCGATTGGCCAGATGCCGCCGCGGTTGACCGTTATGTGCGACAAAGCCCACATCAGCCGATGAATTCAACGCCGTTCGCCCGATTCCCGACCTGGATGTGGCGCAACAAGGACGTCGATGCATTCGTCAGCTTCCTGCGCAATCACAACGCCACAAAATTGCCCAACGACAAGGTCGGCTTCTACGGCCTCGACCTCTACAACATGACGGCATCGATCGCCGCGGTGCTCGCCTACCTTGACCGCGTCGATCCAGAGGCTGCGGCGGTGGCGCGCGGGCGCTATGCCTGTTTGTCGCCGTGGTCGCGGGAGCCGGCGGCCTATGGTCGTGCATCACTGACTGAAGGTTATGCGCTATGCGAGCGGCCGGTGACGCGCATTCTCGTCGATCTCCTGCAAAAGGAGTTCCAATACGCCAAAACGGATGGCGCTGAGTTCTTCGACGCCATGCAGAATGCTCGTCTTGTGGCCGATGCGGAACGCTACTATCGGGCCATGTATTACGGCGCTCACGAATCGTGGAATCAGCGTGACCAGCATATGTTCAATACCCTCCGGAATATCCTCGCATGGGCAGGTCCAAAGACAAAGGCTGTCGTCTGGGCTCACAATTCCCATATCGGGGACGCGCGATTCACCGATATGGGCATGGAGCACGGCGAACTGAACATTGGCCAGTTGTGCAGACAGGCCTATGGACACGACGCTGCCCTGGTCGGCTTCGGCACCCATACCGGGACCGTTGCGGCGGCCTCGGAATGGGACGCGCCAATGGAGATCAAGGCGGTGCGGCCATCTCGTCCCGATAGTTACGAGGCCTTATGCCACGACGTCGGTACTGAACGTTTCCTGTTGGACCTTCGCGCCGGACAGCACGAGGATCTCCGTCGCGGCATGGCTGAGCCGCGACTCGAGCGCTACATTGGCGTCGTCTATCGCCCGGAAACAGAGCGCTGGAGCCATTACAGCTACGCATCGCTGGCCGATCAGTACGATGCTTTCGTCTGGTTCGACAAAACAAGTGCCGTGGTCCCCTTGCCGACGCAGGTGGCTATCGGCGAGGATGAGACTTATCCATTCGGCCTCTGATCCAGAAGCACGCAACCGTTGTCCAAGTTGTTCCGCATGTCAGAATAGGTCAGCGGTCATTGCCATCTTGCATCAACGAGCGCTGATCATCACCTGCACCCGTTCGCGCAGTACGATGGACATCATTCTCCAGGACTGATCGACAAGTTTCAGGCGGTACAGCAATGGGCGGCAATGTCGTCGCAGTCCTTAAGGTGCGGTTTGACAGCCAGTTGCCCTCATAAGCCGCCAGCCATTCTCGACCGGGTTCAATTCCGGCGATCTCGGCGGAAGGATGATCGGGTCGCCTGATCGAGAATGAGCACAACGTGAGAACCTTTATCGACCGCATGGCTGATTTTCTCGCCGAATCCGGCTACCGTGGCGGACTTACGGCTCCATAGCTGCCCAGCAGCAAAGCCGATCATCTCGCGCAACAAATCTGCATACACGCCGTTCTCAACAAGCGAGCGCAGGTTCATGATGTCATTGTTCACCGGCGATCTTTCCATCAGCTTGGTCTTCGACAACACGACCCTACTGGAAAGCACTGAAGGCCTCCCGCAAAGCCGACCACCCGCTCTTCACCATGAAACGCGCGGGCATTCAGCGTTGCTGTCTGCCGTCGCGTACAGCACCTGCCGGGCGCACAGTCGGGCGGAATTTTTTTGCCCTTTTGCCGCTCATATTGATTTGCCTCAATGCGCTAACGCCACAGCAGAACTATCGTAAGATTGTTCGATAATGTATGCTCATTCAGGAGCGATGCTATGCTGAGAGTAAAGCGCGATAGTTTCGGAGGCCCGGCTGGTAACGCTGTGCCGTCGTTGGGTGAAATTGGGGGGCGAGTCTTCGTTCTTGAAGCTGTGGCGACCACCGCTCTAACAAGGCTTTTGAGGCACTGTGCTGCAGATGGTCAAACCGAACACATAGAAGCACTCCGGCGCGCAATCGAAAGGAAATGTCGCGAGGCAAACCTGCCCGAAGCTCAGATTGCGGCTGCGTCGGAATATGCTCAAGAGTTGTTTAAAGACGCAATGGAGCGGGCGGGGAAAACTCCAGTTATAGGGCAATGAGATCCAGAACGACGGTCCTTCGCCGTGGGAACTATTTGCATTCGCAGCGGCGTGCCTTCGTGATCTTTATGCGCGCATTCGATTGCCGAAATGGAAGGTGCGGCGACGTTATCGTGTTGTTGATGGAAGATTCGCTATACCAGTGAGGAGTAGCAATGAACATCCAAGAGATGGCATACGAGGATTGTATTGCCCTCGTAAAAAAACAATGGCTTGCGAGATTGGCCTGCGCGAACGCAAATATCCCGTATGTCGTCCCTGTTCAATATGCGTGCGCCGGTGACAGGTTATACGCATTTACTTTGCCAGGTAAGAAGCTGGATATCATGAGAGGGAACCCCAATGTATGCGTTCAAATTGACCAGCTTAAAAGCAAGCACTCTTGGAAAAGTGTAATTATCGATGCGAGATTCGTCGAGCTTGATGGCGATGAAAGTCGCGAAGAAAAGCATCGGGCCTGGTCCCTGCTAGCGCAACACCTTGATTGGTGGGAGCCTGGTGCTTTGAAACCATCCTCCAGATTGGCGGATGCAACCCCAAAAACACACACTTTCTTTGCTCTCGATATGATTGACGTAAGTGGGCGCGCCACGGCGAGCTAGGAAACGAGGAACTTCCAAGGTGCGAGGAGAGCAAAAAGTCGCTTTCGTCTCCTCATAAGGATTTTCGCCATGCCAAAAATCGACGGTAAAAATTCAAGTGACAAAGGCAATGCAGTAGCGCCAACGATTGGGGAAATTGAAGGTCGTTTTCTTGTTCTTGAGCTTGTCGCTTTGAGTTCCATGACAAGATTGCTTCGTCTCCACGACGAACAGGAAAAAGCAGACCTAATTGCAGAGATACGGCACGATATCGAAATTAAAGGCCGCGATTGTGGACTTCATTTTCGAGATATAATCGACGCGCAAAGCTACGCCGAAGATTTATTGAGGGACGCTCAAGCTCAAGCGGACGGTCTCGATGACATTAAGCATGCATTCCTGAAATCAGATAGGGATGAGTAAATGCTAGCGGGTAGTGGGCTCCCCATCGCTTTATGGTGAGTCCGGCATCACATTCAGGTCGATGTTTTGCGGGCATTGATGCCAGCAGATGGTCAAACAAGCACGAAGCGGGCGGATTGCTATCCAGGTGGTTCACACACTCATCACAACTTGCATGATTGTCGGACCGATTGGAGGAATATGTGTGCTGACCAGCTGCGTTGTTGAGCCTTGACACCTACCCGCGCGCCATCCTCAGCCATTCCGCTTCAGACAGAACCGTGACCCCGAGCCTTTTTGCCTCGGCAAGCTTCGACCCGGCGCCTGGGCCGGCAACGACAAAGTCGGTTTTCCCCGAGACCGAAGTTGCGGCTCTGGCGCCAAGCCGTTCCGCCTGCTCTTCCGCCTCTTCGCGCGTCATCGATGTCAGCGATCCTGTAAAGACGACGATCCGTCCTGCCACGGGCGACAGAATGTCGGATCGCGGCATGTCAAGGATAACTACTTGCCCGATGAGGCGCCGGACGATGTCGAGATTGTGAGTCTCACCAAAATAGGACGCGATGCTGTCGATGACGGTGTCGCCGATTTTGTCGAGCGCATTCATTTCCTGTCTCGCTCCCGCATCGCCCGCCGCGATTTTCAAACATGCGGCTTCAAATTGGCTCCATGAGCGATAGGTTCTGGCCAGGACCAAGGCTGTCGTCTCGCCCACATGGCGAATGCCCAGCGCATAGATGAAGCGATCAAGGGCAATACGGCGGCGCATCTCAATCGCGCGAAACAGATTTTGAGCGGACTTTTTACCGAAACCCTGCTGGCCTGCGAGGCCGATGTCGCTGGCGCGCCCTGCCAATGTGAAGATATCGGCGGGCTCGCAAATCCAACCATGTTTGAAGAGGAATTCTATTTTCTGTTCTCCGAGACCTTCGATATTGAAGGCGTGACGGGATGCCAGCAGCTTGAGATGTTCGATCTTTTGGTAGGGGCAGGCCAATTCTCCCGAACAGCGCAGATGGGCGCCTTGCTCCCCGGAATGTGTCAACTCTCGCACGACCTCCGTCCGCAGGAAGCACGGGCATGTCGTTGGAAAATCGTAGGGTTGGGAGGTTTTTGATCGCTTTTCCGGTAAGACGTCAACAACTTGCGGGATCACGTCACCGGCGCGTTCGATGACGACTGTATCATTGATGCGAATGTCGCGTCCCCCACGAATAACCTGTCGGTTTGCGCTGATGCCTGCGATGTAATCCTTGTTATGAAGCGTGGCCCTTCTAACGACGACGCCCCCAATATTGATTGGCTCAAGCTTAGCAACTGGCGTCAGGACGCCCGTGCGCCCCACCTGCATCTCTATATCCGTCAGGACGGTTACGGCGCGTTCCGGTGGAAATTTGTGAGCGATCGCCCAGCGTGGGCTACGTGCGATCGAACCGAGCTTGTTTTGCCAGTCGATCCTGTCCACCTTATAGACGACGCCGTCGACATCGTAGTCGAGTTTCGCCCGAATCTCCTCGACTTCTTGATGAAACGCGAGCAATTCTCGATCCGAATGACAAGTCCTGGTCAGAGGGTTCGTTTTAAATCCGCAGGAAGCAAACCAGCGCATCATGTCGGATTGAGTAGCCGCCGGCATCCGGCTCATTTCGCCCCAGGCATATGCGAAGAAACCGAGGGGACGAGAGGCGGTAATCCGCGGATCCCTCTGGCGCAAGGAGCCGGCTGCCGAATTGCGCGGATTGGCGAAGGTTTGCTTGCCGGCCGCCACCTGAGCTGCGTTGAGTTTCAGGAAATCGGTCTTGGTCATATAAACCTCTCCCCGCACCTCACAAATATCCGGCACGTTGCCGCCACGCAGCCGCTGGGGTATTTCTGTCACCGTTTTGATGTTGGCAGTAACGTCTTCACCTTCGGCGCCGTCACCACGTGTGGCGCCAGTGACAAGGGCACCCTTCTCGTATCGCAACGATATCGAAAGACCATCGATCTTTGGTTCCGCGCTGAAGGCGATGGCTTCCGTTCCCCGAATTTTGAGCGACCTGCAGATCCGGTCGAAGAAATCGCTGACTTCTTCATCGGACATGGCATTTTCAAGGGAAAGAACCGGCACGACATGGTGGACTTTGCGGAATTCGGTCGCCGATGCGGCGCCAACCCTCAGGGACGGGGAGTCGGCGCGTAGCAATTGTGGAAATCGTTGTTCGATCGCAGCGTTGCGGGCGCGAAGCGCGTCGTATTCCGCGTCGGTGATTGTTGGCCGATCCTCTTGATAATAGCGCTGATCGTGAGCGGCGATTTCCTTTGCAAGCCGTTCGAGTTCAGCAGCGGCTTGTGCGGTGGTGAGATCGTCAGCAGCAATGTCGTTGGTGTTTTTCACTGTCGAACTCAGCCCTGGTGTTGCCGGAGGTAAGCATGTCAGACCCAATCCGAATCCCGGTTGTGGATGCCGCCGAGGCATCGACTCTTGCCTTCAGGCTTGAATCGGCGAAGGCATCGAGGGCTCCAGGCCGCATCTCATTTGTAACAGCTGGAGCAATCGACACGATGATCTTGATCAATCACAGTCGATCTGGCGCCAAATTCGCCGTCTTCGCAGTTTGATTGCGCGCAATGCGCTGCCAAGGCTGCTCGTTCAGAATGCATTCGTGTGGAGCGGTCGATTTCGCGCGAGAATCCGCCAATGTCGAAAGAAATGTCATTTGAACCGCGCTTTATGGCGGGCGACCAGCGGCGATTTTGCGTTTATTCTCAGCGACTTCGCCCTCTCCAGCCCTGCCGATTCTTTAAGGAGAATGACGTCGATGCCTTACAATTCGATAGGAGAATTGCCTCCTTCCGTTGGCAATCATCTGCCGATCCATGCTCAGGAAATTTATCGGGCAGCGTTCAACAATGCATGGGAGGAATATGCCGACCGCGGCAGGGTGCGGGAACAGATTGCACACCGTGTTGCTTGGGCAGCCGTCAAACGGCTTTACGTCAAACAGCGGGACGAGTGGATCTCCCGAGCCTGATGGGTATCTCTCCCATCATTCGTCTCCGGTTCCCTGGTCTTCCTCAAAGTAAACCGATCCCTCATGTGGTCGCGGCAACAATGAGACAGTTCGGCCTCCGTGCAGAAACGAACCATGGTCACGCGTTTTGATCCACATCAATGAAGGAGTGCTTAGAAGAGCGTTCTCTAAAATTCCTGCGGGATCGAGCCAGATTAGGTGACGCGACGCAAGATGAAGCGTCCCTGACGCATCGACAGAGTCATGAACCTGTATTGGCAGTGACATCCGGCAGGCAGGATTTGCCGCCCTTTTGCTTTTGCGCCTTCGGGAGAACTTAAGGCGGAAGAGCAAGGATTGGCGGTGCCTGTAGGGATTTGTCCAACTCCAGGAGATGAGCCATGGCTGACGCCGTTACAAAACTGCCTATCCAGAAATCCTCTGTGCCTGCAAAGGCTGAACAATGGGCACCGTTTGAGACCCTGCGTCGAGAAATCGACCGCGTGTTCGACGGCTTCCGTCCGTTCGATTGGCGTCTGCCGTCGAAAATGCTCGATTTCGAAGTGCCCCGTATCTCCCGCGCCGAATGGCAGATCGCTCCAGCCATCGATCTCGTCGAGAAAGATGGCGGCTACGAGATCACGGCGGAGCTTCCCGGCCTTGATGAAAAAAACGTCGAGGTCAAACTTTCCAATCACACATTGACGATCACGGGAGAGAAGAGCGAGGAAAAGGAAGACAAGCGGAAGGATTACTATCTGTCCGAACGCCGCTACGGTTCCTTCCAGCGCAGTTTCCAACTTCCTGAGGGCGTCGATGCCGACAAGATCGACGCCCAGTTCGCCAAGGGCGTGCTGACGGTCAAATTGCCAAAGACCGCCGAAGCAAAGAAGGCGGAAAAGAAGATTACCGTCAAGACGGCCTGATGTCCCGCGAGTCGCCTTCGGTGCGCCATCCGTTGTGGCGCACCATCGGTATGTCGGTTTCAGCATGTTCTGCGTATGCAGAAAGCGACCCGGATGAAACGCTATCAAAAAAGGCGCTGATGGGAGCCCTCACGCTCTATCTCGATTTTATCAATCTGTTCGTGATGCTCTTGCGGTTCACCGGTCAACGACGGGCATAGCGATTGATTTGGCGCCAGGAGTGAGCCACCGGGCAACTGCTTCTGTTGCGCTGATGGCCGGCGACCGAGCCGTTGGCGCCGGCGCCGCAGCCAGCCTGCACTTCATGCAGTTTCCGGGCAAGAACAAGTCAGGAAATCCGTATTGGAAGAGCAATAATTTGATTCAAATCAACGTCATAGTACTCTGATTTTGCTTACTATTTGCAAAAATCAATCTGAAGAGCCCTCAGGTTTCCGCGGGGTGCTTGGTGTTTTTGCGAACGCCCTTTCTTTATTTCTGATGGAGAGTAAAGATGAAGATATTAACGGCAATTGCGGTCTCTTCTATGGGCCTCGTCGGCCTGATGACCGGTAATAATGGCAGCGATGCGGTTACCAAGGGCCCGCGAATTACACACCTGGCCGTTATCTCCGCAGAGCGAATCCGAATTCAGCAATCGCGTGCACGGCTAGATGCCTTGCGTGGGGCTTTGCTCCAGCAGAAAGCCCGACTGCGCGCGAAATCCGCAAACGACGGCGTCGTGCTTCCGGTTTAAACGGGTGCGCCGTTCGTCGATTGCTTACAAGTCCAGAAGAGCTGAAAGGAGCAAGTCATGGACGATATCACCCTGAGACAAAACATTCTCGATGAACTTGAATTCGAACCGAGCATCGACGCCGCGAGTATCGGCGTCGCTGTCGACAATGGCATCGCAACCCTCACTGGCCATGTCAGCTCGTATTCCCAAAAGGAAACCGCCGAACGGGTCGTGAAGCGAGTGAAGGGCGTTCGCGGCATTGCCGAGGAGATCGAAATCAGGGTTTTCGGCACTTATGAAACGGAAGACGAAGACATCGCCAGCCGGGCCGTGAAAATGCTCGACTGGAATGTGTCCGTTCCGAAGGGCGCTGTCCAGGTCAAGGTCCAAAAGGGCTGGGTCACGCTCACAGGTAAAGTCGAATGGCAGTATCAGAAGAACGCTGCGGCTGATACCGTTCGCGACCTTGCTGGGGTGGTTGGTCTATCCAACATGGTGGAGATCACCCCACGCGTCAGTGCCAATGATGTGAAGAAGCGGATCGAGGACGCATTCAAACGGGACGCGGGACTCGAATCCCAACGCATCAGCGTTGAAGTTTCCGGCGGCAGCGTCACTCTTAAGGGTAAGGTTCATACCTGGTCGGAACGGACAGCGGCGGACCGTGCGGCCTGGTCCGTTCCGGGGATCAAGAACGTGATTGATCAAATCGCGGTCGGGTGATCTCATTCGACGAAGAAAGGGATTTGGTGCGACGTCAAACGTGTCGCACCAAATCTTCGATTCAAGTCCGTGGGCCTGCACAGACACCAGATACGAGCTGCGCCACCGATCCGGGCCGTCCTGGTCTACCACCGATCTTAACGGCCCATTGCTGCTCGTTGCGGATGAGGTTCCGTCCGCCAATTTTGACGCGGATCAATGTAGTTCTCTGCAATGCTGTTAGGTTTGGTTCGCTAGTTCAATAGGCGTTTGTATCGGCGTGCTCTGCTCGATCGCAGATTTGCAATATCTGGGCGATCGACAAAAGCCGTATTCCAATGAAGCGCGAGGCGAGCCCGAGGAGGCGACCCATGTCTCTACTATTGATAGTCCTGAGATAGTCCTGATCCTCTTCTTGCTGTTCGGCGGCGGCGGATACTATGGCTATAGTAGATATGGCGGAAGGGGATTGGGCGGTGTCGGTCTTCTGCTTATCGTCGTCCTGGTTATTTTGTTGTTTGGTGGACACATGGGACGCTTCTAAAGCAGCGATTTGTCCGGTTACGCGCCGTTTGCAAGTCGTGCCACGAATTGTCGGAGTGTCAGCTCACGGGCAAGAGAAGATCAGGCTGGATGCATCCCCACTGTTGCAGAAGCGGCTACATACCACCAGGGAGCCTCTGCGTTGCAAAAGCACAACCCGCCTCCACCAAGAAATGTCGAAGCGTCGGTCCGAGAGACGGCCCCAACAGCAGGTTTTCCGGTGGATCGCCGACGCGCGTTGGTCAGCCGCTTCTGGCGGAGTGCGTCGGGCTTCTGGCGAGGCCCAAAGGCCTTAACGGCATGGTTGCCGACTGCGGCTCTCTTAGCAAGCGTGTTGCTGCAATTGCTGATCCAATATCGCCTGAACTATTGGGGGCGCGATTTTTTTGACGCTTTTGGGCGTCGTGACAGCGCCGTCCTGAGAGCCCAGGCACTGCTTTTCTTGCCGCTTGCCGGTGCAAGCATTCTTGTTGCGGTTCTTGGTGTCTGGTCGCAGATGACGACGCAGCGACGATGGCGTGCATGGCTGACACAGCATTTGATTGATCGTTGGCTCGCCAATGACCTGTTCCGAAAACTTCCATTTGCCGTCGGCGAGGATCAGAACGCTGAATATCGGATCGCGGAAGATGCCCGCGTTGCAACTGATGCCCCAGTCAGCATGGCAGTAGGCTTGCTGAAGGCGGTACTCAGTGCGGGAATCTTTATCGGCATACTTTGGAATGTCGGTGGCGACCTCGTCATCGGCGTCGTCGGACATGAATTGACGGTGCCCAAATATTTGGTCATCGCAGTTGCGACCTATTCGGCGCTTATGACTCTCGCAATGACCATCATCGGTCGTCGTATGGTGAAAATTATTGCCGGCAAGAACGCTGCCGAGGCGCAGTTCCGTTCGATTGGCTCGAATTTGCGTGAACGCGACACGGCGGCCGCGAGGTCGCAAGGGGAGATTCAACAGCAGCACTCGCTCAGTCTAGCGCTAGATGACGTAATAAATCGTTGGCGTGAGCTGTGCGCCCAGCTGATGCGTACGACCCTCGTATCTCAGGGAAACGTATTGCTCGCCCCGGTCATCGGCTGGGTCCTATGCGCTCCGAAGTATTTGGTTGGGACGATGTCACTGGGTGAGGTCGCCCAGGTGACCGCAGCGTTCGTTATTGTCCAGGCGGCGCTCAATTGGCTGGTCGACAACTATGCGAGTTTGGCGGACTGCCTTTCCTCGATCAATCGCGTCGCTTCGTTGCTCATGGTGCTTGATCAGCTTGATAGCGAAGGGCGCGATTAAGTTCGCCACGCAGTCGGCGTCACAGAAAGTCGGGTCAAGGCTCGGAAGCAACCCATTCCAACCATGTGTGGGCAATGGACTTTGTCCACGCCCAGTTGGCCACGGCTCCGTCCCGTGTCCATTTTTTAACGGCGATGCTCAGGCATGTCCTTAAGCTGGTCCTTGGTCCAGGTCGTGACCGCATGGACCTCGCAATCCTCATCACCCATGAAGTCAAGGTCCGTCAACGGAACCGCAACCGGCTTGGCGCCTATTCTGAGAAACCCGCCGACGTCGATGATCGCCTGGCTGCCGGCATCGTGGACGTGCGTGCAGCTTGCGGCCTTGTGCAGGATTTGAGGCTTCTTATCTTTTAACTAGTTCTACAGGCAATTCTGCAATGGATCGAATGGTGCCCAATATGCTGTCCGAAAGCTCAGTCGAGATACTGCCGCCTGTGCGCGAAGACACGCCCGGACCGGATAGGGTTACGTGCCTTTGCTGTCATAAAGCCCGATCGTTATCCAGCATGGATGACGATGGTTGCGGGATATGCGACGAGTGCCTCGCTCCATGACCGACGAAGTACTAGAGAACACTCCCGCGCCGGCCTCGACGCTCGCACGTTCTCTCGCCAAGTTGCCACACGGCTGTCTCGAGTCGCGACGATCGAAAGCATTGGATCGTCGATCCGTATTGAGGGCGCCAAATGAAGGGACCGCGACGTCGAACGACTGCTCTCGAACCTCCGTCTCGGCTCGTTCACCAGCCGAGACGAACGGGAGGTCGCAGGCTATGCCGAGGTGATGGAAACGATCCTCTCCTCCTTCGACGCGATCCCGCTTAACGAAAATCACATCCGCCAACTCCATCTGCTCGCTCACTCGAGCCAAGACTGATTGCATCGAAGGCCCCGCCGAAAGGCGAGCCTTCCCTTTTGAGGATCATTTGTTCAGTGCATCCTTGAGCGCCTCCGCAGGCGCAAATATCAGCTTCTTCGAAGCCCGGGATGGAGGTCTCAGCGTCGGAGCCGGCAGCTTCTGCAATTGCCTTGAACACGGCTTCGACGATGCCTTTGGCCTGGACCTTCGTCAGGCTGTTGTCGGCCGCGATCTTGTCGGCAATTTCATTGGTGGTGGTCATGGAATTCCCTCGCATAATTTATGAAGACGGAATCCCTGTCAGCTTGCGATGAGTTTATCATTGACGCGCTGCGAGGACGAATGCCGGATAGTCCGGATTTCCACAGCTGGTTTTGGTTTGTAGCCTCGATTTCGTTTTTTGCGGAGAAGCTCGAGGAACAGCTCAACAGCATGCTTCTCTTCATTAAAGACGTGCACCTTCTGCTGGCCGTGTGTCCCGATCCTCCCCCAACTGCGCACCAGCGACACTTCTCCAAAGAGTGTCGGTTGGACGGCAAGCGCATAGAACCGTGCCATATTCTTCTCAGGCTCGATACGCTCGATATAAAGGTGATAGGGTTGAACGATCATCTACGCAGAATCGCGCGTTCGGATTCCGGCGTCCAATCAGAGTTTTGAATCGTTCGATGCGCACGGATTCATTTTCGTGATCTCAGGTTGCCGCCGACGCTGACTTGCCGCTGGTGGTGACGAAGACGGTATCTGGTGGGGCGCTAGTCATCGTCACTCACGTCGTTTCATACGTTCGACGTTCCTGTAAAATCGGCTCTCGCCGACAGATGCTTTCATGTCGTCGCCCCGGAACTAGATAGCCCGCCCGCACCTGAGCGGCGGGTTGCCGGCGGTGAACACGATTTGTTCGTCGCCGCGCATGCGCAGAACCTCATGCGGAAGGATCAGTGGCCGACGCGTGAGCCGCTTCGAGCGTATCCGCGATGATCCCGACATCTGCGACGAACG
>Ga0157370_10001825_pt1 | contig 26235 bp, 15 predicted proteins | sample C35metaG_FD_113463 | JGI IMG/M metagenome (GOLD analysis project Ga0157370, IMG submission 113463) | Corn rhizosphere microbial communities from Kellogg Biological Station, Michigan, USA - C3-5 metaG | ecosystem: Host-associated > Plants > Roots > Rhizosphere > Soil | place: USA: Michigan...
GCCCAGTCAGAAAGTTTATCTGTAATTAAAGTTCCGCTTTGTGCAAGTGTAGTTAAACTGAAACCAAAAGTATCGCAAAGGTTTTTCAATCTTTGTCGCAATGGAAAATCGAAAGCATGAATGGGATTGTCGCTGACAGCATTGATTTGTTTCAACCAATCAGTTATTGGAATTTCGCCATCCCAATATTCTCCAACGCCGAAAGGAGAGTAGAACAAGTTATCATTTTTTTTGTATAATCTTTCTAAAATTGCAGTCACCATCCACGCACCATAGCCTTTTACAAAATCGTACCTGAAACCATCAAAACCGATTTCTTCAATAAGCCATCTCCCATATTCCATTACCTGCTCATACACGTAGGGATTGCGATGGCACAGGTCCGGCATGCCTCCAAAGTCGCCACCATCCATTCTTTCAAAATAGGATGGATGATAACACGTCCAGTCACGTGCAAATTTTTTACTGCCCGGATTATATTTTGTCCATCGCATTATATTATCAATAGGATTTAATTCCTGCTCATCTCCGCCATTGGTTTGGTTAATGACAAGATCGGCATACACCTGCATATTATTTATATGGGCTTCATTAATTAATTGTTCCAAATCATTTCTTGTACCAAACCAGGTGGGCTTACTGTTTTTTTGATCAATATCACCAAGATCAAAATAATCGTAAGGATCATACCCCATAGACATGTTGCCGAAAAGATTGGCGGCTTTGCAGGCGGGAGGCAGCCACAGCGCTGTGAAACCGGTATTTCTTAAATCTTTTATTTTATCTTTTACCAATAACCACCATTGAAATTCTTTGTTTTCAAGTTTGGGGCAATCCCAATAAAATGCCTGCATGATAACGCCCATAGTATTTTATGATTTAGTGATGGATGATTTGGTGAATTTGGATTTAACCGAAGTGTTAATGATAGGCAATACAATAATAAAAGAAATTAAAATGCAATTATTCTGCCAAAAAATTTGTTGCTTAGCTGATCACAAAGCGGTAACCAATTCCTTTAATGGTGATGATCTCCAGCGATGGATCATCTTTGATATAATTGCGCAACCGGGTAATATACACATCCAAATTGCGGGAGTTGAAGAATGAATCATTCCCCCATAAAAGATTCAGAATATCTTTCCTGTCAATGATCTTTTCACGGTTTTCATACAGTAACCGAAGTAATTCACTTTCGCGGTAAGATAATTTTTTTTCTTCCTGAACATTGCTTAATACCTGGCGGTTAAGATGAAATTTATATTTTCCTATTTCAACAAAATCAATGGAAATTTTTTTTGGTTGATCATTTTTTAAATGCAGCAGGTTTTCTATACGCACAATTAGTTCTTCCATGCTAAATGGTTTGCGGATGTAGTCATTGCCTCCGCTAGTAAATCCTTTTACCACATCATCTGTCTGTGTTTTGGCAGTAAGAAAGATGATAGGAACAACTTTATTAATCCCCCTGATCTCATCAGCAACAGCAAAACCATCTTTGCCGGGCAACATAATATCGAGCACACAAATATCCGCTTGGGCCTTTTTAAAAGAATCAAGTGCATTGTTCCCGGTGTCCTCCATCATCACTTCAAAGCCACGACTCTCAAGGCTTTCCTTTACTATTCTTGCAAGAAATGCTTCATCTTCCACATAGAAAACCCTGGTCTTGCTCATGCTTGTGTTTTTGGTATATTGATGATGAATGTTGTACCGGTTCCGGGGTTGCTGTCAACATTGATTGTTCCATGATGTTTTTCTATTACCTGCGCTACATAGCTCAATCCCAGTCCATATCCTTTTGCATCATGTATATCGCCCACGGGTACACGAAAAAACTTTTCGAAGATCTTGTCCTTATACTCCGGTGGAATTCCTATTCCATTGTCTGTAACACGAAGTTGAATAATATTTTCTTTTTCTTGTAAACCGATGTTTATTTCCGGGCTATGATTACTATATTTAAGTGAGTTATCCAGCAAATTAAAAACTACACTTTGTAAATGCAGTTTATCTCCCTGCAACATTGTATTTCCTTCGGCTCGTAATGTAACCATTGCATGATATTTTTCAATCTGTAATTTCATTGAATTGATTACATCCTGAACTATATCCTTCAAATTGATTTCTTCGAGGGTTAGATCAATCTCTTTTTTCTCCAGCATAGACAGCTTTAGTACTTTGTCCACTAATAGGCCCAACCGTTGCAATTCATTGGATGAAATATCAAGATACTCTTTGGTCTTTTGCTGGTCATGTAGTGCATTAAAATTCTTTAATGCTTCGATGGCAACACCAACAGTAGCAATGGGTGTTTTCAACTCATGCGTCATATTACTGATGAATTCATTTTTAATTACAGCCAGCCTTCGCTGTCGTAATAAGTTTTTATACAAAACTAAAAATGAAACAATAGTAATGCCTACCAAAAAAATTGAAAAAAGAATTGGAAGTGAAATCTTTCTTATTAAAAACGGGAATGTATTGCCGAGTTGCAACTTATAAGTAACGGGATGCGAAAAACCAACAGTCGCTTCCCACATAACAGTATCTTCCGGGGAAGCTTTTGGAAGTTGTGTAATGGTAAACGGGATATCAATGTTTTCTTCTTTCAATGCCTGCGAATATGCCTTTGTCAGCTTTGGAACTTGCAAAGAGTCATGAAGTGAATCAAGATTCAATTCTAATTTTACAAAATTATCACTGTCGACTTTAAAATTACCCTTAAAGGAAATTTTTGCATTATCGCTATCATGATTAACGGAATCTTTGCGCATTGCAATAACCACATTTTTTACCTCTACGGAATCGGGTACTTTCTTCCGGAGAGCACTTACTGTAGTAACGATCTCATCTTCACGGAAATGGTCTGGCTCAATCCTTGGATTGGCAAGCTTGTCAAGCACTAATATCTTTTCTGTAGAGCGACCATCCGGGCGGATAAAATAATTTAACTTCAGCATTTTTATCTGCTGCCCTCTGACCGTTTCCTGGAAGGCTATATTTGTTTGTACTTCAAGATTGCGCTGTGCGTCTTTGTAATTATTATGAAGCCAGTAAAGTTGAAAACCTGTAATGGCGATAAGTGTAATGATCATCAATACCGGGTCTGGTATAAATCTTTGCTTCTTCATCGAAACAAATTTAGTTATTCGCTGCCGCAACATCCCCTCTCTTAACCTTTATTAACGTTAATGCAAGGTGAGTTAACTTTTTCGCTTTTTAGTTTTGGTAAACCATAAAACCGGAATTTATTTTTATTAATTTAAATCATTCACATGAAAAAAATCGTATTGATATCATCTGCGTTGATGATAACAACCTTGTTAAACGCACAGCAAAAAGAAGGCAAAGTATTATATGAAAGAACAATACAGATGCATATCGAGGTAAATGACAATGACCAGTTATCGCAAATGCTGCCTAAAACCAGAACTGATAAATTCGAATTGACTTTTGGCAATAATCAGTCACTCTGGAAACACATAGATGATGAAGATAACACAGATGAATTAACAGGTGGAGGCGGCATGCAAATAAAAATTATGACACCAGGCCAAAATGATGTCACTTTTTGTGATTTTAATCTTGGAAAGGAAATTGAACAAAGAGAAGTTTTTGATAAAAAATATATTGTAACGGATACGCTTCAAAAACTCAACTGGAAACTTACCGGTGAAACGCAAACGATCATGAATCATGTATGTCAAAAGGCCATTGCGCAAAAGACCGGCAAGCGCACGGAGATGAATATTGATAATGGAGTAATGAGCAAAAAGGAAGTGGAGGATACTTCTAATATTGTTGCATGGTTTACTTCAGATATTCCTGTTTCTGCAGGACCTGAATTCCCAGGACAATTACCAGGCTTGATTCTTGCTCTTGAAATGAATAAGGGTCAGGTAGTTTATAAAGCAATAGAAATATCTCCAAGTGTAGATTTGGCAAGGATTAAAAAACCAACAAAAGGTAAACAGGTTACACCTGATGAGTTTAAAAAGGAACAACAAAAGTTAATGGAAGAAATGCAGAAGAATAATGGGGGCAGAGGAAGAATTGTAAGCGATCAACGGTAAGGGTTGCTTTCAAAAAATAAGCCGCTTTACTAACACGAGACGGCTTATTTTTTTGATTATTTAAATAAACTATTTCCTGATAATCCTTACGCCTCCATCTTTCCTATTACCATCCAATCCTGTTTTACTGAGGTTAAAAGTAAAGCTGATCAAAAGAACCTGTGCAGATTATTTGTCCGTATGTCCTCAATATAGTTTTGATTAGTTGTTCTGCTGATGCCAATGTTCTGATTCAAAATATCCTTTACCGACAATTTTATTTCTCCCCGGTTGAAACGCAAAGCCTGTTTGCTGATGCTTGCATTCCAGAGAGGAACTTTTGCATTGAAACCCTGCACAGGCTGACCATTAATGACATAATTAAAATCGGTAGAGAACAAAAACTTTTTTGGTAACTGGATATCTGTTGATGCTGAATATTGCTGGTTGATATAATTGCTATTCTGAGAAGTTTCAATTGAATATTTCGAACGGTTAAAACCAATTTCTGCACTTAAAGAAAGATTTACCTTATCTGAAGGATTCATATCCAGGCGAACATTGGGATTAAAGGCGATTGTTTTAATCACGTTTGCCTGTGAGTTGATGAATTGTTTCCCGTTGTAATAATTTAATCCATAACCAATATCCATATTGCCTTTTAAAAAATGAACAGGGAATCCGAAGCTCATATCACCGTCTAAATTATAAACACCATTTACGTTTACCGGCATTACAGAATCTATTCCAAGGCTATTGATGTGGTCATTGTTTACAATTTTATTTTCTGTTGTTTGGAAATTAAAGAAAGCAAAAAGATTCAGGTTCTTAAATGGATTGACGATGGATGCATTCAGTAAAACATTATGAGCAAATTCCTGTTTCAGATTCGGGTTACCTTCTTTTATATAAAGAGGATTAGTGTTGTCGGGAACAGGTTGTAGTTGAGAAACGCTGGGCTGATTGGTGCTGGTCCGATAACTAATTGTTATATTTTTGAATTGGGAAATGTTATACTGAAATCTCGCGGTTGGTAAAATATTCTGGAAGGTTTTGGTCAACAAAGAATCTTTTACTCCGCTAATAATCTTTCCTTGGAGATCTGCTTTTTGCCATGCAAAGCCTGCGGCAAAATTATATTTGGAAGTTTTTTTAAGGAACCGAACTCCACCATTTGTATAAGCGTAGGTATTTTCAAAATTATTCGTCAGTAAATTATTAAGGAGATCATATTTACCGGATCCGGTGTTATAGTCATAGGTTGTTTTGGAAGAAGTGTTTTTTGTAGAACTCCTGCCTGCACTGAATTCCAGCAAACCTTTTCTGAAAACAGGTTCCGTATATACCACTCTTGCATTAAACCCGTTCAGAGCACCAGTAATATTATTTTTTTGATTGATGGAATCTGATTGTAATGGTATACGGGTGCCCGTACTGTCATAAAATTTGGTGAATGACTGAAGATTACCATCTCCATTATTATTATTGAAATTGGTAAGAAGATTGAAAGAAAAGGATCGCCCTTTTTTGTGAAATTTTTGACGGTATAAAATGCTGGTATTAAAATTATACCCGTTTGCGTTGATCATATTATTACTGCTTCCTTCATTTACCGGAATATTTTCAGAAGAAACAGTATTATAATTTGATGAAGTTTTATCGGTTGTTTGCTGGTAATTGAGCGACGGCGAAATTTTTAATGACCGAAAAGAATCCAATTGAATATCTGCGCGCAGATTTAACCTGTGGTTGATATTCAAATTATTTTCATAAGCATTTTCCTTGTACACATTGGTGGGTAAGAAATATTGTCGTTGTGTTTCCGAAGTACTCGTTGGATTATAATCACTAAAAAAATAATTGCTTTGAAAGTCGGTTTTGTTGCCGATAATATTATTATAGTTTATACCAGTACCTAATATTCTGTTGATGCCGGTATTGGAATTGCCGCCTGTAAGTCCCACCAGTGCGTCATCTTTTGAAATATTGATGTTAATATTTCCTCCGCCGCTTTTTAACTGGTTCAATGCGCCTGTAAAACGCAAAGCATCCATAAAAGAAAAGCCTTCAGCATTCGTATTATTAGCCATTCCGATAACTGACATTTGGCGGGCACCCTTGAAAGAATTTACATTGAAGCGCCCTTCATAACGACCGTCGCTTCCTGCACCTGCATTAATTTTTCCAAATGCGCCTTTCTTCTTATCAGCTTTTAATTTCAGGTTAATTGTTTTCTCACTGTTGCCATCATCGAAACCGGTGAGTTGTGCCTGGTCGCTGAGCTTATTATATACCTGGACTTTATCTACCGCATCGGCAGGAAGATTTTTTGTAGCCATTTTAGGGTCATCACTAAAAAATTCTTTTCCATCCACCAAAACTTTTTGCACTTTTTCTCCCTGCGCTTTCACCGTTCCGTCTTTATCTACTTTTACGCCGGGTAATCTTTTTAAAAGATCTTCCACATTGGCGTTGGGCTGGGTTTTAAATGAACCTGCATTGTATTGAATAGTATCACCGAGTAAAGTTACCGGTGGCGCTTCGGCATTTACCACAACCTCGTTTAATATGCGGGCTTTATCATTCATGATAATATTTCCGAGTTCAGCATTTTTATGATCGTTATCAATAGTAAAAATTTTATTTGTGTTATGATAATTTACATGTGTAATGAGTACGCGATAATTACCATTTCCAATATTGGTAAATTCAAATCGCCCGCTGCGATCTGTCATAGTAAAACTTATCAATGAAGAATCTTTGCTGCGCATCAAAGTGACTGTTGCATTGCTTACGCTGCTTTTGGCAAGTGTATCATATAAAATGCCAGTAACACTACCGCTTTTCTGTGTGAATGCTTTAATAAAAAAGAAATTAATAAGTAATAATAGCATAGCCTTTCTCATAGTTGAAATTTATACTTACGAAAATACCCTGCCTGTGAAATAATTTTGGTTAAGTAGTATTGCTTTAATGTTAATGAAGGTTAATGTAAATGAGCATGAATCAGAATTCATAGCGAAGGATGTAATTTTGGTTTATGTTCACAATAAAAAATAATAAGGTCGCCGTTTCCATTAATGAAAAAGGTGCAGAGTTGCAAAGTATTCAATATAACACGATAGAATATCTATGGCAGGCCGATCCGAAATTCTGGGCAAAACATTCGCCGGTGTTGTTCCCTATTATTGGCGAGTTAAAAAATGGCTTTTATATTTTTAATAATAAAGAATATAAACTCCCCCGACATGGATTTGCACGAGATAAAATTTTTATTGCAGAACAAACCACGGAATCATCGGCAATTTTTACTTTGAAAAGTGATGCAGAAACGTTGGCAGTATATCCGTTTCAATTCATTTTTCGTATTGAATATAAAATTAATGAAACTGAATTGGCCTGTATTTACCATGTGCAAAACACTGATGATAAAACGATGTATTTCTCGGTTGGCGGGCATCCCGCTTTTAATGTGCCACTCAATAAAAATTTGGCTTACGAAGATTATTATTTGAAGTTTAATGAGGATGATGTTTTGCAAAAATATTTATTGAAAGATGGATTAATTGGTGACGATACGGAAAATATTCAGTTGAAAAACAAAACACTTTCGCTTGCACCTTCATTATTTTATAAGGACGCTATTGTATTAAAACATATAAAGAGTAATATCATCCGCCTGCAAACCGATAAAGACAAGCATGGCCTGCAATTCAGGTTTGAACATTTTCCTTATTTCGGCATTTGGGCTGCAAAGGATGCGCCTTTTGTATGTTTGGAACCCTGGTGCGGCATTGCAGATAATATTCATCATAACAATGAACTTATCAACAAAGAAGGCATTAATGCATTGAATCCGCACGGCAATTGGAAACGCAGTTGGAGTGTATCCCTGTTTTAAGATTTTCGTGTAAGCGGCACCGTTAGTTTACTTTACACCATACACATTTACAAAACCTGAAAATGTAGGCACATATACATGCCCGTTTGCAATAGTAGGAGAGGCAAATTTTGCAAAGTTCCATACATCTTTGTCTATGCTGCTGCTCCAAAGCGTATGCGTAATGTCGGATGCATCAAACGCATATATTACCCCGGGGCACACATTATGTTCGGCATCGCAATTAACTGGAAAAGTAGCCCATACAATGCCGGTGCCGGCTACATTACCATTGGAAGATACCGATAACATTGCACCCGTTTGCCCCGATGGCCCTTGTACTGAAGATGAAACAACACTGCCTGCATCAAACTGGTTTGTGCTCCTGTTGAAAGGGAATGCCTTGAACTGATCATTCTCCGACCAAACATATACATACTCTGCAGTTGCGCTTTTGTAGTAAGCAAGCTGGCAATGTTCATTGGCATTACCGTTGTTTAGCGAGAAAGATTGCTGAATATTGTTTGAACTGCTGTTGTATCCGCCCATATTATCCTTGTTGAGCAGGTAGAGACTTCCGTCTTTACAGCCTGAGAGAAAATAACTACTGTTTGGTATAAGCAATGAGCCTATCGAGCCAACATCAAGGTCGCCACTATTCAGATAAGAATAATTGTAAGGAATAAAATAACTGCTTACCGTAAGAGTTGTTCCTGCGGGTGTAAGTTTTACAATGCCCGATGAAATATTGGTAACATTTGTAGGATCATTATTGATGCCCACCGAACCATTGCCAATGGCGATATATAAATTACCGGCATTATCTGCGGCAGGCCCCATGCCGCTTTCCCACATGCCACCCAAACCTCCTTCGGGTGTATCGTTATAAACAATTTCCTGCTGCAGTGTGGTGGCATTATAACCCATCACCCAACCATGATACGGGCTAATATCGCAATGAGAAGACCATGTGATATACACTCTTCCATTTACGAGCGTGAGCGCCTGCCGTTGGTTTTGGGTTTTACTGTTAAACAATATGACTCCGCTATTGCTGCCGTCTCCATTGCCGCTGTAAGAGGCAGTTATTTGTACAGGGCTTCCTGCCATTTCATTGCCCGTCATAATATCTACGGCATGTAAAAACTGCGCATAGTCGTTACCGTTAGTTCCGCGTGCTACAAAATATATTACCCGCCGCACAGAGTCAATCACGGGAGTGCCTACTATTCCGATGTTGCCGCTAAAGTCTTCATACGTTCCGCCACAACTGCCCATATCGGTATTGCGTGGTGGCCGCATTGCGTTGGGTGTAAAGTTTTTATGCCAGAATAAATGACCGTTATCTGCATCAAAGGCATACACAGTATTATTTACCGTAGCAATGTAGGCAACATTATGGTTGGCCGTATCCATTTTTAATCCACCCACAATGAGCGGCTGTGCAAAAACCTGGTCATCTACGGTGAGCGAAAATAACTTTGCGAAATCCTGGTTATTTACATTGGTGGTAGTTAAAAGTTTTTCTGAACTGTTCCACCCGCTCCGGTTATTGTCATTGTGCTGCGTGGTTACAGAAATGTGCTGGCTATTGGGTATAAAAGGATCACCCTGCGATCCGCCATTATCTCTTTTATGGCAGGCGAAAAATATACATGCAATGTAAGGAAAGAAGAATACGATTTTTTTCATCGGCTAATTTTTAATAAAAATACTTAAATACCATTATTTGTTGAAGATACTTTAGTAAATTTTGTATTTCGCGTTTAAGAAAAAGTTTTATTCAGATTTGTGGATTCTTTTTAAATTTATCTGCGCTTACCTTATTTTTTCTGATTATTAAAAATGCATTATCGTATGAGAAAATTATTTTTAATGGCAACCGTTGCAGTAATTATTGCAGCATGCAATTACAGCGCTTCAAAGCAAACACAGCAAACAACCAAAGACCGCCTTGCCAAAGCTTTTCGTGAAGATAAAAACGGGTGGATATTTCTTCACCTGCAAGGCTCTCCTTCGGATATTGGCTACCAGCATGGGTATCTTGCAGCAAATGAAATTGATACTACCATCCAGGCGGTGGCTTACACGCTAGCGCATGAAACAAAAAAAGACTGGAGTTTTTATCGCCGGGCAGCAAAAAATTTTTTGTGGGATAAACTGGACAGGGAATATAAAGATGAAATAAATGGTATTGTGGATGGATTGCATGCAAAAAATAAAAATTACGACAGCCTTGATATAACCGCATTCAATGCTATGGAAGAGCTGGCTTATTATTATGTTCCATCGCTGGAAAATGCCGCCCAGCCTCACAGCGGAGATAATAAAGCGCCGGGTAATTGCAGTGCATTTATTGCCACAGGCAGCTATACAAAAGATGGGAAAATTGTAATGGGCCACAACAACTGGAGCTCTTACATTATCGGCCAGCATTGGAATGAAATTGCCGACATTGTTCCTGAAAAAGGCCATCATATAATTATGGATTGCATTCCGGGCTATATCCACAGCGGTGATGATTTTTTAGAAACCGATGCAGGTATTTTAATAACTGAAACGACCATTACACAATTTAATTTGTTCGATTCGACAGGCATACCCGAGTTTATGCGTGCACGCAAAGCGGCGCAGTATGCAAACAGTATCGATGATGTGGTGAAAATATTTACCACCGGAAATAATGGAGGCTATGCGAATGACTGGCTGATAGGTGATACAAAAACCAATGAAGTAGCAAAACTTGAGTTGGGCTTAAAAGATTACCGTGTGTGGAGAAGCAAAGACACTGCTATTATTGGCAGTAATTTTCCGAGCGATCCAAAACTGATAAAAGAAGAAACCACTTTTAATGCAAATGATAAAACAACATCGCCTAATGCCAGGAAATTAAGAATGGAACAACTGGTGTGCGTAGATATGAAAGGTAAAATAGATGCAGCCACCGGCAAACAGATTGAAGCCGATCATTATGATGCATTGGATAATAAAACTGCCGATAACCGCTGCGTGATTTGTGGCCACGTAGATGAGGATTCCACCGCTTGTAAAGAATGGGGTTTGCCTGCGTATTATCCTATCGGTGCGGTTCAGGGAAAAATTACAACAGCAGACCTTGCTTCGAAGATGGAGTTTTGGGCACATGAGGGGCATCCTTGCGGCGAAGATTTTTTGGGAGCGCCATTTTACAAGGCACACCCGCAGTACGCATGGATGTCGAAATATCTCGTTAATATGAAATCTTACCCGTGGACATTGTTTGCATCAAAAAACGCCCCGTAACAAAGTTTTCGAATAGGCATATACGTTAGTTGGTATTACGAAATATATTCGTTTTTTATATTTACAGGTTTGATTTTTTTATTAAAAACAATAACCTACATTCAGTAAATAATTTTTATAGTTTGAAATGTTATCACAATGCATTGTCATGGTAATTTATTTTAATTTCCAAAAATAATTACACCATAAATTTTCTTTTTCTTTTTTTTAAAGCATCTTGCAAAAAATTTTTTAACTAACCAACCCCAATGGATTTTGATGAAGATTTAAGCAGGGATAAAGTGCGCAAAATGCATGACAGCAGGCATAGAAGACATTCGCAAAGCAAACCACACAGGCGCTTTTCATTTCGCAGAATCAGGCGATGGCTGAAAAAGAATCCTAACAAAGCGATTGCTATTGTGCTTGCGGTGATAATTGTATATGTAACCTACTTATTTATCGCTTACTCATTAGACCATCCGCGAAAGAGGATTATTATTTTCAACAAAGAAGTTAGCAGTGAAAACTTCCGGGACGGTAAAACCTTCAAAATGTGTTAATTTCTTATGTTATCCACATAGGTTTAACAACTATTTCTTTAAAACAGCGAGAACTGCTTATACCTTTGCATTCGTAACGGCAAAATAGCCTTGCTTTGGTGTAGGTTGGAATAATTCGCCACCAGTGCCTGGTTCGGAGGCTGTGATCCTGACTAACTATATGGTTTCAATGGATATCGGATTTAAAAAGGCTGTATTTCAATGCAGCCTTTTTTATTGTTGCAAAAACTCTATCCTCAGAGAATCCTTTAATTCCCTACCTGGTAACGAAAGAAAATTTTTCTGCATATTTTTTTCTAATTTGAAAAATAAAACATAGTTCGTCGCAGATGGAATGATGAGTTGATGTTTGGCCCTTGTCGCAAACAATCCTGCAAATGTCGCTTTTGCCCATTGAATGATTGTATAACAAAAAGTAAGTTTGTATATATAATTAAATGGATAAATGATGGCCGGGTCTGTAAAATATAAAACGGTAGATGAATATTTTTCTCATCAGACCGCGCAGGCGCAAAAGATGATGAGTCAACTGCGAAATACAATTAAGAAAGCAGCGCCGGATGCAGAGGAAGTAATCAGTTATAATATTCCTGCATACAGGTTGCAGGGAATGCTCGTATTTTTTGCGGCATATAAAAATCACATTGGGTTTTATCCCACATCATCGGGAATTGTAAACTTTAAAAAAGAATTGTCAAAGTATAAAACATCGCGCGGTACTGTGCAGTTTCCGGTTGATGGGCCAATGCCGCTGAGCCTTGTGACAAAGATTGTAAAGTTCAGAGTAAAAGAAAATATGGACCATGCAGCGATGAAAACAAAAAAATGATGTAGAAAATATTAATTACAAATAAAAAATTCTTAACCAAAAATCAATCACCATGAAAAAAACAAATATTATTTTTTGGATTATTACAGTTTTGTTCTGCGCCTTCATGCTGTTTACTGCCATTCCTGAAATAATGCAGACCCCGGATTCAAAGAAATTTATGCAAGGCATTGGATATCCCGATTACATTAATCCTTTCCTGGGTATAATGAAAATATTGGGAATTATAGCCATACTCGTGCCCGGTTATCCGCGTTTGAAAGAGTGGGCTTATGCAGGTTTATTTTTTGACTTGTTGGGTGCTACTTATTCCCTGGTGGCTGTTGGCGGGCTGGATGCTTCAATTACTTTTATGCTGCTTCCCATCGCTTTCCTGTTTGTTTCTTATTATTATTTTCATAAAAGAATGCGCAAAGTATAGCTAATGTTTGTTATTGTATGACTGGATATAACGCAAATTATCAAACGAGCATTATTTCCATCTTTTTACTTTGCTGAAATCATTAGGAATGGTGGCAACCATTTGCCCGGTGGTATCCGTAGTGGCATTATGAAGGTGCACGGTAAAAGTGCAGGTATATTGTTTATAAAGTTTATCTGCATCATACACTACGTTTTCAACATCAATTTGCATACCCGGCTTCAATGTAGTATCAAGATAATTTTTCATGGTAGATTTTAATTTGTCTTCAAGCTCTTTGCCGGAAATGACCCTGGGCTTGCAGCCTGCTATGCATGCATATAAAAGAATTATCAAAGCAAGGTATCTCATGTCAATTTTTTTTGTAAAAATAAGAACCCTGTACGATTTTACAATTTCCTTATGTTAGCAAAGGAACAATTACAGGGAATGGTATCAAATTCTTTTCGCGTTTTAGTTTTCAATATATCAAAAATGGGTTTTCATTCATGCATTCGGGTTGACTTGCCTTTTTAATAATTGCAGATATTTTTTGTATAAGTAACCATAATGTCATCATTTCTTTTTTTACATAGACGACTATAAAGCAGGATTGTTTTAAAAAAGTTCTATGATGTTTATTTATCAATTATAAACCGTCCGCTTTTTTTAACCGAGTGTCCGATAACGAACACTAATTGGATAATTCATTTTTAGCAAGACATTCTTTTTCAATATGGTAGGTGATTGGTATATTGGTTGGAAAGTAAAAAGTAAAAATTCAAAATTTAAAAGTAAAAAATGAAGCTGTGTTTTCCACTTTAATTTTTACTTCTACTTATCATATTAATCTCAGAAATCCTGATTCAGGCAATGTTTAAGAATTATTTTAAAACAACTGTAAGAAGTCTTTGGAAAAATAAAGGGTATAGTTTTCTCAACATTTTTGGGCTGGCTATTGGCATTGCCTGTGCCGGTTTAATTTTTTTATGGGTTGAAGATGAATTGAACTGGGACCAATTCAATACAAAAAAAGGCACCCTGTACCGTATAAGAGAGAACCAGAAGTATGATACGTATGTTGCGACATTTGGTTCAACGCCTGCACCGATGGGCCCTGCCATGCAACAGGAAATTCCGGAGGTTGCAAACACTTGCCGCATAATCGGGTACGGCACAAAGCTTATAACAATTGGTAACAGATCAATGTATGCGTTTCCTAATTATGCAGATGCATCTTTGTTTAGCATGTTTACATTTCCGTTTGTGCAGGGCAATGCAAAAACTGCCTTTACGCAATTGTATTCAATGGTTATTACTGAATCAACCGCAAAAAAATTTTTTGGCAATGAGAAGAATATAATTGGGAAAACAGTACGTGTTGACAATAAACAGGATTACGTAATAACCGGTGTTATAAAAGATATTCCGAAAAATTCAACAATTCAGTTTGAATGGGTGGCGCCTTTTCAAATCTGGTGGAATGAAAATAAATCGTGGGCACAAAACTGGGGCAATAATGATCTTGACACTTATGTGGAATTGAAGCCAAATGTTACCGTAGCTTCAGTAAATAAAATTTTGTATGATTTTATACAAAAGCGAGAACCAAAATCAATTGCACGCCCATTTTTATGGAGTGCAAACGACTGGCATTTGCGTGATGAATTTGATAATGGTGTTCAAACCGGGGGCGGAAGGATTACTTATGTGCATCTCTTCTCAGTTATTGCATGGATAATTTTGTTAATTGCCTGCATCAATTTTATGAATCTTTCAACAGCAAGAAGTGAAAAGCGTGCAAGAGAAGTAGGTGTAAGAAAAGTGCTGGGCTCGGGAAAACGATTGCTTGTTTTTCAGTTTATGGGCGAAGCCATATTTATGGCTTTTTTATCTGCAATATTTGCTGTACTTGTTATGACGCTTTTATTACCTGCATTTAATTTGCTGGTTCAGAAAAATCTTGTGTTAGGTTTAAACAGCCCGCTTCATTTAGCTGCATTACTTTCTATTACTTTAATATGCGGATTGTTTGCCGGAAGTTATCCTTCACTTTATTTATCATCTTTCAATCCTGTATTTGTTTTAAAGGGACTGAAGATGAAAGGCAGCAGCGCAACAATCATACGAAAAGGTTTGGTGATATTACAGTTCAGCATTTCTATCGTACTTATTATTAGCACGATTATTATCTATAAGCAAATACAACATGTAAAAAACAGGAGTCTTGGTTTTAATAAAAACAATCTCTTGCAGGTTGATATGAACAGCGAAATGACAAAAAATTACGAAACCGTTCACCAGGATTTGTTAAATACCGGCTTGATTGAAAATGCAGCTGTTTCCAATTACAATACTTTATATGGAGGAAATAATACCGGAGGTTTAGTTTGGGAAGGGAAAAAATCCAACAACCAGGTTTTAATTTCTACACGATATGTGTCTCCAGGTTACATGAAAACTTCAGGTATAAAAATTTTGGAAGGAAGAGACTTTGTACAAACTGACAGCGTGCAGTCGAAAAAAATAAATGTTTTAATTACACAGTCGTTAGAAAAATTAATGGGTAATAATTCGGCTGTTAGTAAAACGTTGCATTGGGATGGCGATACCAGCGGCACAGTAGTGAATGTTGTTGGCGTAGTGAATGATTATGTGTATGGCGATATGTATGGCAAGCCTGATCCCGTTATGTTTTTTTGTGTAAACACACCCGACGCTTCAAATATGTATGTACGTTTAAAACCAAATGCCAATGTTGAAGCTGCGTTAAAACAAATTGAAACGGTATTAAAAAAAGATAATCCTTCCTATCCTTTCACCTATCATTTTGTTGACGACCAGTTTAACCAGATATTTCAGAATGAGCAATTGATAAGCAAGCTTTCAAGGGTATTTGCAGCGTTAGCAATTATTATTTCATGTTTGGGTTTATTTGGATTGGCGGCTTACACCGCAGAGCGCAGAACGAAAGAGATCGGTGTAAGAAAAGTGTTAGGTGCAAGTGTTACTAGCATCACTACATTATTATCAAAAGATTTTTTGCAGTTAGTATTTATTTCATGCATCGTTGCATTTCCTGTTGCATGGTGGATAATGAATAACTGGCTGCAGAATTATAAATACCGGGTTCAGATAAGCTGGTGGATATTTTTAGCAGCAGGTATTTCAGCCATACTGATTGCTTTAATTACTATCAGCTTTCAATCTGTAAAAGCAGCAATAGCAAACCCTGTGAAAAGTTTGAGATCTGAGTAATTGAGAAATTTTAAAATTGGGTTATGATTAAAAATCATTTAAAAATTGCATGGCGTAATTTGATGAAGTATAAATTTATTTCGTTCATCAATTTATTTGGATTAACAATTGGCTTAACCTGTTGCCTGCTTATTCTTACTTATATTTTAAATGAATTAAGCTATGATAAGTATAATAAAAATGCAGACCAGGTTTATCGCATAACAAGAACTTTTTATAATGGTAATGGTGAACCGACACTTAACCTAAGTACTATTTCTCCGCCATTTGGTTATTATCTTCCAACGGATTTTCCTGAGATACAAAAGATGACGAGGTTGTTAAATAACGGAACGACTCCGCTTCGTTATAAAGACAAATTAATTAATGAACAGGATGTTTATTTTGCTGATGAAAATTTGTTTGATGTATTTACAGTTGATGTGTTAAAAGGCAATCCACGAACTGCTTTGAAAGAACCTTTCTCTGTAATGCTGACAGAAGAAATGGCTAAGAAATATTTTGGTAGCGAAGATCCTATCAACAAAATAATAAGAGCAAACAACCAGTTTGATGTTAAGGTAACAGGTGTGTATAAAGATTTTCCGGCTAATGCACACATACATCCCAACATTTTAGTTTCGTTTAATACACTAAAAGATTCTGCTGTGTATGGCGAAAAAAATTTGCGCACTAACTGGGGTAACAATTCATTTTTCACTTACATCATGCTTCCCAAAAATTATAACATTAAAAGCATGAAAGCAAGGTTTCCTGCTTTTCTTGATAAACATATGGATGGCCAGTTTGGTGCAACAAAACCATCAAAAGCCACGAGCTTGGATTTGCAAAAGCTTACCGATATTCATTTGTATTCGCATACAGATTATGAAGCTGAACCAAATGGTGATATAAAACGTGTATATATTTTTTCAGCTATTGCTTTATTTATTTTATTGATTGCATGTATTAACTACATGAATCTTTCTACTGCACGTTCTGCTTTGCGTGCAAGAGAAATTGGTATAAGAAAAGTTGTTGGTGCAAGCAGGAAAGAATTGGTGTTACAATTTCTTAGTGAATCTGTATTGATAACATTTACGGCAATTATAATTGCATTTGTTTTATTGTACATATTGTTGCCATGGCTGAATAAAGTTTCTGCGCAAAATCTTTCAGTAAATATTTTAATGAAATGGCAAGTGCTTGTGCCATTATTTTTATCGCCATTTGTTGTAGGCATTATTTCAGGTTTGTATCCTGCAGTGTTCATGTCTTCTTTTCAACCTGTAAAAACATTAAAAGGTTTATTTAATGCGCAAGGCAGTAGTATAAATTTTCGTAAAGTGCTTGTGGTATTTCAGTTTGCTATTTCTATTATTCTAATTGTTACAACAATGGTTGTTTTTCAGCAATTGCGTTATATGCAAAAGGCTTCGCTTGGGTATGATAAAGAACACTTGATAACGATGAGTTATTATCCGCAATTGAATAATCAATATGAAGCATTTAGAAATACTTTGTTGCAAAATTCGAATATTAAAGATATAGCGCTTTCTTCAAGAATTCCTACGGGAAGATTGCTGGATGGAATGGGAGCACAGGCTCCGGGAAATGATTCAATGGTTCCGGTAAAAGCAGATATCCGATTTCTTGCAACAGACTATGATTTCATTCCTACATATCAAATTCCCTTAGCAGCCGGCAGAAATTTTTCACGCAGTTATGCAACAGACACATCAAATTTTATTATTAATGAAACTGCTGTAAAAGCTGTTGGATGGAAATCAGATGAAGAAGCAGTTGGCAAAAATTTTAAGTATGGTCAATTTACTGGCCATATAATTGGTGTTGTAAAAGATTTTCATTTTGAATCATTACACCAAACTATCAGGCCGTTGGTTTTTGTTTTGCCTCCATCTCCAAGCCAGGGTTTTTATAATTTTATTACGATAAAAGTTTCAGCGCAAAATCTTGATGCATCATTAGATATAGTAAAGAATACGTGGCAAAAATTTCTTCCTGATCTTCCATATCAATATTCATTCTTAGACGAAAAATTTGCGAAGTTATACGATGCTGAACAAAAACAGGAAACTATATTTACCACATTTGCCTGCATTGCAATTTTTATTGCATGTCTCGGTTTATTTGGTTTATCTGCATTTACTATTTCTCAACGCGTAAAAGAAATTGGTGTAAGAAAAGTTTTAGGTGCAGATGTATCCACCATTGTTGCATTATTATCAAAAGATTTTTTAAAGCTTGTAATTATTGCTGCGGTAATTGCTTTTCCAATTGCATGGTATGCTATGCATGAATGGCTCCAGGATTTTGCATATAGAATCAATATTCAGTGGTGGGTATTTTTATTGGCAACAATAACTGCATTATTAATTGCTTTATTAACAGTTGGTTTCCAGGCAATAAAAGCAGCGATTGCAAATCCAGTGAAATCATTACGAACGGAATAAAAAAAATGGTTAAATGGTTGAATGGTTTAATTGCTGTCATTTCCAACCATCAAACAATATAACAATAAAACGATTTCTTATGCTTAGAAATTATTTCAAAACAGCGTGGAGAAACCTGATGAAGAACAAAATTTTTTCTTTTATCAATATACTTGGCTTATCTGTTGGGCTTACCTGTTGTATGCTTATAACATTATACATTATTAGCGAAACCAGTTATGACGCATATCAAAAAAATGCAAGCACTATTTATCAGCTTGGCACCGAATTTACCGGGTTGGGTAATTTTCAGAAATTACCTAATACGCCTGCAGCAATGGGCGAAATGATGAAACAGCAATTTCCGGAAATTAAGCAAACAACAAGACTGGGAAGATTATTTTCAGAAGATAAAACTTTGCTGCAATATCAACCAAAAACCGGCGGCGAACTAAAATCTTTTTATGAAACAAAAGGTTATTTAGCCGATTCCACTTTCTTCAGAATGTTTACCTACAACTTTACGGAAGGCAATCCTGCTACGGCTTTGAGCAACCCCAATACCGTTGTGATAAATGAAGACATTGCAAAAAAATTGTTTGGCAACCAGCCTGCATTAGATAAAGTGATTCATATAAGCAGCAGCACCAATGGCGATCATGATTTTTTAGTAACGGGTGTTTTTAAACCCATCAACAAACCTTCGCATATTGATGGAAGGTTTTTTATGAGCATGATGGGTGGCAATATAGCCGACTTTATAAAACAAGCGGGCGCTAATCTTGCCAACAACAATATGTATTTTACTTACCTGCAGTTAAACCCCGGCGCGGATGCAAAAAAATTAGCATCGAAATTTCCTCCGTTCATTGAAAAATATGCAGGGAAAGATTTAAAGGCAAATGGTTTCTACCGAAAACAATTTTTAGTACCGCTTACAAAAATTCATTTGGATGAAGATGTAAAAAATAATGTAACACAAGGCGGCAGCAAAACTTATTTATACATCCTTGCTTCTATTGCCATTTTTACTTTGCTGATTGCCTGCATTAATTTTATGAATCTTGCGACAGCACAATCTTCAAAGCGCTCTGCGGAAGTGGGTGTTCGGAAAGTTTTAGGTGCGGAGAAAAAATCTTTAATCACCCAGTTTCTTGGCGAGAGTGTCTTGATGAGTTTGATTGCATTTATTATTGCCATTGTTTTTACAGAATTATTATTACCTGCCTTTAATGCTGTTTCCGCCAGGAATCTATCATTGACTTTTTCAAACAATATTTTATTGCTATCCGGTTTTTTATTGCTTGCCATTATTACGGGTTTGCTTGCAGGCAGCTATCCTGCATTTTATTTATCGTCGTTCAAACCCGTAAAAGTTTTAAAAGGAAAATTTTCCAATTCATTCGCTGCTGTTTCGCTCAGGAAAGGGTTAGTCGTATTTCAGTTTGTGATTTCAGTTGTTCTGATTATTGCATCGGTAGTTATTGCAAAGCAAATGCTTTTTTTGCGTTCTGCAGATTTGGGTTTTGATAAAGACCGGCAAATTGTAATTGCATTACGCAGCCAGAATGCAAAAAAAATTTATCCTTCTTTAAAAGATGAATTACTAAAACAAGCTGCTATTGCCAATGTGGGCGCTTCATTGTATTATCCTGGTATTACTAATGCTTCCGATAATATTTTTATTACCGAAGGAAAGACGGCGCAGGAAGGCAAAGATGTGGAAATGGATTATGTGGATACGGGTTATCTGCAAACATTAAATATACAACCCATTGCCGGCCGTGCATTTTCAAGTGATTTCTATGCATCTGATACAACAGGCGGTATCATTTTAAATGAAACGGCTGTAAGACAATTAGACTTTTCTTCTCCTCAACAGGCGCTTGAAAAAAAATTGCATTTTTCTTTTAATGGCACCACCTACTACTTTACCATAATTGGTGTGGTAAAAGATTTTCATTTTGAAGATTTACATGTGCCCATCAAGCCATTTGGCTTTCAGCTTCTGACGCCACCACAATTTAATTATATGATTGTGCATGCAAAACCCGGAAACATCAATGCCATCCTGAACAACATTCAAAGTGCATGGCACAGTTTAAACCCTGATGAACCTTTTTCGTATAGTTTTTTAGATGCCGATTTTCAAAAAAATTACGAAGCAGAAAATCATTTGGCAACTATTGTAGGATATTTTACTGCTATTGCCATTTTAATTTCCTGTTTAGGTTTATTTGGATTAGCCACCTTTAGTGCAGAACAACGCATAAAAGAAATTGGTGTACGGAAAGTGTTGGGTGCAAGCGTTACCAGCATTGTTGCATTGCTTTCGAAAGATTTTTTAAAATTAGTGGGTATTGCCATTTTAATTGCATCGCCTATTGCATGGTGGGCAATGCACAATTGGCTGCAAAGCTTTGCATACCGTACGGGCTTTAGCTGGATGGTATTTGCGATAACAACATTGGTTGCCTTATTTATTGCACTGTTTACAATCAGTTTCCAGGCAATCAGGGCGGCGGTGGCTAACCCGGTTGAGAGTTTACGAACGGAATGAAATGTCTGAACCATGATTAATAGGATTAAAGGATTAACATGATTGAATTTAGAATAGATCAGATATCAATAGATCAGACATTATAAAACCATACATCCGACATGATAAAAAATTATTTTAAAACCGCATGGCGCAATTTGACGAAGAATAAAACTTTTTCGTTCATCAATATTGCTGGTCTTTCCATTGGTATGGCTGCATGTCTGATGATCTTTCAATATGTAAGTTTTCAATTAAGCTTTGACCAGTTCAATAAAAATGCTGATGATATTTATCGTGTGTACAACGATCGCTATCAAAATGGAAAGCTGATACAGCACGGAACCATCACATACTCTGCGATTGGCAAAGCCATGCAGGATGATTTTCCTGAAGTGGTTAATCATTCAAGAGTGGTTTCTTTTACAAAAGAAATTGTGAGTTATAAAACAAAAAAAATAGGTAACCTCACTGTGCTTGCTGTTGATAATTCTTTTCTTAGCATGTTTACGTATTCATTGACTGCGGGTAATGCGCAAACTGCATTGCAGGAACCAAACTCATTTATAATATCCGAAACGCTTGCAAGAAAATTATTTAATGTGAGGGATGACAATTATTCTTCTGTTATCGGCAAAGAAGTAGTCGGCGGCAACGACTCACTACCATATAAAATAACGGGCGTTTGCAAAGATGCGCCCGAAAATTCTCACTTGCAGTTTGATGTTCTTCTTTCTTACATTACTTTATATAGCGGTCCGCATCCATGGAAAGATGCAGATTATAGTTTTACTGATTCTGATTTCTGGCATTACATACAACTCAGGCACGGAGCGAATTACAAAGCATTGGAAGCAAAATTCGCAGCATTCAGTGAAAGACATTTCCAGGGCAATAAAGTTTCAGGCAGTGTTGAGAAATTTTATTTGCAGCCACTTTCAAAAGCGCATCTTTATTCTGACTTTGAATATGAGATAGGCAACACAGCAAGCGCAACAGTTGTGTGGGGCTTGCTGATCATTGCTGCATTGATCATCGTTATTGCATGGGTGAATTATATTAATCTTGCTACTGCGAAATCAATGGAAAGAGCAAAAGAAGTCGGCGTAAGAAAAGTTGCAGGTGCAACAAAACAACAACTCATCAAACAATTCCTTACAGAATCTTTTATCATCAACATTATTGCATTGCTGATTGCACTTTTGATCGTGATACTCGCACAAAATAGTTTCAATAATTTGGTTCAACATCAACTTTCATTATCTTATTTATTTGCCAAGGGGTTAAATGGATACAACGTTACCGCAGCATTAATTGCATTGATCATTGCAGGGATTGTTATTTCTGGTTTTTATCCTGCGTTTGTGCTTTCATCTTTCAAGCCCATCCTTGTATTGAAAGGAAAGTACACAACGTCAAAGAAAGGAATTCTTCTTCGTAAAGCTTTGGTGATCGGTCAGTTTGCAATAACCGTTGCATTGATCATCGGGTCGTTCGTCGTGTATAAGCAAATACAATATGTGAACGATCAGAATCTTGGATTCAACATGTCGCAAATACTTATCGTCAAAGGACCGGAGCTTACCCAATGGGATTCAACTTTCATAGGAAGACAAAATGCATTTGCAGCAGAACTAAAACAAATTCCAAACGTGATAGGTGCTGCATATTCATGGCGATTGCCGGGAGATGAATTAGGAAGACAATTTGATATACGCAGAGCCGACGCTCCTGCTGGAACACATTTTACTGTTCGTAATAATGGTATAAGCCCTGATTTTATTGATCTGTACCAAATGAAATTATTGGGAGGACGAAATTTTGTGGCTACCGATTATAATACTGATTGGAATAAATTGCACAATTTGATTGTTACAGAAAACACAACAAAACTACTCGGATTTAAATCAGTAAATGATGCAATCGGTAAACAGGTGATAACAGGTAATCATACTTATGATATTGTTGGAGTGGTTGCAGACTTTCATCAGAAATCATTGCGTTACCCCATAGAACCTACAATGTTTTATCCTGCTTCCGGCACATGGACGCCTTTCTCTGTGAAAGTGAACCCTGCAAATCTTTCATCTACAATTGCAGCAATAAAGAAAAAATACGACGGATTTTTCCCCGGCAATTTGTTCGATTATTTTTTTCTTGATGAACATTTCAATGAGCAATATGCAAACGATCAGCTATTTGGAAAAGTGTTTGCAATATTTTCCGGATTCGCAATTTTTATTGCAAGTCTCGGTTTGCTTGGCCTTTCGCTTTTTGCAACAGCACAGCGTACAAAAGAAATTGGGGTGCGCAAAGTATTAGGGGCATCTGTTTCAAACATCGTGGTGTTGTTGTCGAAAGATTTTATCAAACTTGTTCTTATTGCTTTTCTCATTGCATCACCGGTTGCATGGTACATCATGCATAATTGGTTGAATGATTTTGCATATCGCATCAACATAAGCTGGTGGATATTTTTTGCAGCAGGATTATTAGCAGTGATGATTGCATTGATAACAATCAGTTTCCAGGCAATACGTGCGGCGGTTGCGAACCCTGTAAAGAGTTTAAGAACAGAATAAACAAAATAAATATTGTCCCAACCTAACCAGTAACAATATTTATAAAATAAAAAAAAGAGACATGATCATAAATTATCTAAAAACCGCGTGGAAAAATACCAGAAAGAACAAGCTTTTTTCTTTCATTAATATTCTTGGTTTATCAATTGGTATTGCAACATGTTTTATAATCATGTTGTATGTACAAGATGAATTAAGTTATGATCGCTTTAATAAAAATGCAGACAATATTACAAGAGTTGTTTTTCATGCAGATATTAATGGCGGAAAAATAGATGAGAGTGTTTCAATGCCGCCTGTTGCACAAACTATGAAAAGGGATTTTCCTGAAGTGGAGGATGCAACAAGAATCTTAAGTTTTGGCACTCCAAAAATTATTTATAGCAATACTGTTTTTAAAGATGACCGGTTTGCATTGGTTGACCCAAACTTCTTCATCATATTTACTTTGCCCATGATAAAAGGGGATGCTAAAACTGCTTTAGCACAACCCGGTGGTATTGTACTTACACAAGAAACTGCAGAAAAGTTTTTTGGCAAACAAGAACCAATAGGAAAAATCATACAGGTAAATACAGATAGTAATCGGGTATATAAAGTAACCGGTATTATAAAAAACATACCAGCCAATTCGCATTTTCATTTTGATGCTTTTGGATCGTTAACAAGCTGGGCAAATGCTACATCAGATACATGGCTTGGCGGCAGTTATCATACTTATCTTTTACTAAGACCGGGCACTGACATAAAGAAAATGGAAGCAAGATTTCCGGCGATGGTTGAAAAATATATGGGTCCGCAAATACAGCAGCAAATGGGTTTAAGCCTTCACGATTTTATAACGAAAGGCAACAGCCTTGGATTTGCATTACAGCCATTAAAAGATATTCATCTTAACTCGAACACAACAACAGAATTTGAACCCGGCGGCAATGCAACGTATGTGTATATTTTTGGAGGTGTTGCCATTTTTATGCTCATTGTTGCCTGCATTAATTTTATTAATCTTTCAACTGCAGGCGCATCAAAAAGAGCAAAAGAAGTTGGTGTAAGAAAAGTGGCTGGCTCGGGAAAATTGCAACTCATCAGCCAGTTTTTATCAGAATCAATTCTCATTACATTCTTTGCATTGTTTATTGCATTTGCATTGGTGCAGCTTGCATTACCCGCATTTAATAATATTTCAGGAAAACATTTAAGCTTTGATGTAAAACCCATTTTTGCATTTGTTGGTTTAGGATTACTCGTTGGTGTTGTTGCCGGCATTTACCCTGCATTTTATTTATCCTCTTTTAAGCCCATCGCTGTACTAAAAGGAAAACTTACTGCTAACAATAAAAGTTTTGGTTTAAGAAGTGGTTTAGTAGTATTTCAATTTTTTATTTCCGTTGCATTGATTATCGGAACAATTGTAGTGTATCAGCAAATGAAATACATACAAAACAAAGACCTCGGTTTTAATAAAGAACAAATTCTTACCATTCCAAATTCCTATGCATTGGGCAGCAATGAGCAGGTATTTAAACAACAAATGCTGCAAGACTCACGCATTGTAAATGCAACTGCATCATATTATAAACCTGCAGGCCCGAGTAATTATAATAACGCATTAGCTTTTCCGCAGGGCAATGATAACTTGGTTGTTGATGGTGTAGAGTATCATGTAGATGAAAATTATATTCCAACATTAGGTATGAAAATGGTGAGCGGTAGAAATTTTTCCAAAGAATTTGCAACGGATTCGCTCGGTATTATTTTAAATGAAACTGCTGCACATGCTCTTGGCTGGAATGATATGACTGCTGTTGGTAAAACAGTAGTCAGACAGAATAGCGGTAGAGGAAACAACATTCCTTTTCATATAATTGGTGTAGTAAAAAACTTCAATTTTAAATCGCTGCATGAAGCGATCAGTCCTTTATACATGACACTGCAACCGGAGGGGGGATTAATTTTTAAAATAAAAACAGCGGATGTCGCAGGTTTGCTCGCAACCATGAAAAAAAATTGGGATACTTACAATACAGGTGAACCATTTACTTACGAGTTTATGGATGATCTTTTCAACAAAACATATTCAACAGAACAAAAAACAGGAAGCATTTTAAATATATTTTCTGTGTTGATTATTCTTGTTGCATCTCTTGGCTTATTTGGATTAGTAACATACACAGCAGAACAACGCACAAAAGAAATCGGTATAAGAAAAGTATTAGGCGCTAGCGTATCGCAGGTTACGCAAATGCTTTCAAAAGAATTTTTAAAATTGGTGTTGATAGCATCACTTATTGCATTTCCTGTTGCATGGTGGGCAATGAATAAATGGTTGCAAAGCTTTGCGTATCGTATTAGTATTTCTTGGTGGATATTTCTTGTTGCAGGTTTTGGTGCATTATTAATTGCATTGATAACAGTAAGCTTCCAGGCAATTAAAGC
>Ga0157370_10001826_pt1 | contig 26231 bp, 28 predicted proteins | sample C35metaG_FD_113463 | JGI IMG/M metagenome (GOLD analysis project Ga0157370, IMG submission 113463) | Corn rhizosphere microbial communities from Kellogg Biological Station, Michigan, USA - C3-5 metaG | ecosystem: Host-associated > Plants > Roots > Rhizosphere > Soil | place: USA: Michigan...
ATCCAGTACGTGGTTATCAATCACGGTGCAGTACGCATTTCCGAAGTGACAGCGCGCTTCACCTTGGATGCTTTGCCCGGTAAACAGATGTCGATCGACGCGGATCTCAATTCCGGGCTCATCGATGAGACGGAAGCGCGCGCCCGGCGAAAGCATCTTTCAGCCGAGGCAGAATTCTTCGGAGCCATGGACGGTGCTTCTCGATTCACGCAGCGCGATGCGGTGGCTAGCATTCTAATTACCAGCATCAATATTATTGCCGGTTTCCTCATTGGAGTGTTACAGCACGGCATGGAACTCCGGCGTGCGCTCGAGACCTATACGGTCTTGACCATCGGCGATGGCTTGGTAACCGTAATCCCTGCTCTGATGATCTCTATCTCAGGCGGCCTGATCGTAACCCGAACTGGCTCTGAAGACAGCCTGGGCAACCAATTCCAGAAGCAAGTGCTGGGGAGCGCCCAACCTCTTATGTTGTCGAGCGGCGTGCTGCTTGCGCTGGCTCTCCTGCCCGGTCTGCCTACGATTCCTTTTCTGCTGCTGGGCGGCGGGTTGGGCGCCGCTGCCTGGAGAATGCGTCAAAAATCTGCCGCTACCGCCGCGGATTCGACAGTGGCGTTGGCAAAGCCAAAAGAAAATCTGGAAGGCTTGCTTAAATTGGAGCCGCTTTCGGTTGAAGTCGGCCTGGGTCTGGTCAACCTGGTGGAGCGCGGCGCCGACTCACCTTTGCTGACGCGTGTTTCCGGCATTCGGCGGCAACTGGCGACGCAACTCGGCTACCTGATGCCGCCGGTTAAGGTTAAGGACAACATGGCCCTGCGATCGCGTGAATACGTGATTCAGATGCGGGGCATCGAAATCGCCCGCTTTGAGTTACTACAAGGCCATGAATTGGCCATTCCAAGCGGAAATCCCGATCCGAGCTTGCAGGGCAAAGCCACGATCGATCCCGCGTTTGGTCTACCGGCCATCTGGATTCGCCAGGACCAGGTGGATCGAGCGCGGAGCAGCGGATATACGGTAGTGGATGCTGTGAGCGTCATCGGGACGCACTTGACGGAAGTAGTACGGCGACACGCCCACGAATTGTTCACGCGGCAGGACGCCAAGGTCTTCTGTGACCGAGTTGCCCAAGAGAATCCGAAGGTCATTGAAGATTTGGTCCCGAAATTGCTTCCTCTTAGTACGATCCAACGAGTGATCCAAAATATGCTTCGGGAACGCGTGCCGATTCGCGACGGTGTCGGAGTGTTGGAGGCCCTGGGAGAAGCCGCGCATAGCAGCAAGAACCCGGTCCTCCTGACAGAATACGTGCGCCAGGCAATCCGGCGCGCGATTGTAAGGCAGGTCGTCAACGGGCAAGGAGAATTACCGGCATATCTCGTCGATCCTGCGCTTGAGCGCGCGATCGAATCCAGCGTGGAGCACGGCGAAATGAACAGCGTGCTCACGATGGCTCCTGAGGGAATTCGGGATATCCTCGGGCGGCTGGCGCGCAAAATCGGAAAGTCGGAAGCGGCGGTGGTGATCACTAGCGCCGGGTCCCGGTATTTCCTGCGCCAGATTGTCGAGGCTTCGATGCCGAGCCTCACGGTACTATCGCACAATGAGCTCCCATCCGATGTGAAAGTGCGTTCGCGTGGGGTGATCGAATGATAAAGCGTGACCAGATGCGAATCAAATCTTACTTCGCGAAATCCGTGGACCAAGCGATGGCCCAGGCCAGAGAAGAGCTTGGTGACGAGGCCATGCTTCTCAATACCCGCAAGGCCCCGGCGGGTCAGATCGACGGTGGCGGTTACGAAGTCATCTTCGGACTCGCCGGCGAGTCACCTGTGGAAACCGCCGGGCCCGCTCTTCTCCCGGCGCAGGTTACGCTTCCTGCTTCTCGCAGCAGGGTCGAAGACGCGGAGCCGGAACATCTCGAATCCGAATTGAAGGAACTTCACCGTCAAATGGACGAGATTCGGAGCCTGATCGTCCGCTCATCGCACGCGCAATTGACCATTGGGCGCACTGTGCCCGAACTCGCCGAAGTTTATGCGCGCTTGATGTCGGCCGATGTGGAGCCGGCATTGGGCAAGGATATTATCGATCGCCTGGAAGCTTCGATGGCTACTGACGCTTTTTTCGAGCGAGCGGGCACGGGACCGGGCAACACGGCCAATCGCTGGAAGGCTCTACGCAGCGATTGGGGACGAGTAGAGGCGTTTCTTCGAGTCGAATTGGAAAACCGTGTAGGCCTGGCGCCTCGTCTCGGAGTCTCTACAGGGGCAGATGACCACGGAGGTCCGGTCGTGGTTCTGGTCGGCCCGCGAGGGGCAGGGAAGACCACGAGCCTCGCAAAACTGGCCGTATCGAGGGCTCGTTTCGCCAATGCTCAGCCGGCGCGGCTGTTGTCGCTGGATATGTCGCGGACCGCGGCGCACTTGCAGCTTCAGTCTGTGGCGAGTGCGCACAATATCGCGTTTCAGGAAGTGCCCGCCGCCTACCTTCTCCCGGGACTGATCGCCGAAACGCGCGAAAAGGAAACAGTATTCGTCGACACTCCGGGATATTCGGGAGCCGATACCAACGCCGCCGAAGCGGCCGCCGCTGCTTTTGCGGAATGCCCGCAACTCGATGTTCACCTAGTGGTTCCGGGTTACATGAAAGCACGGGATCTGCGTCTTTGCATTCAAAAGTACGCGCCCTTCCGGCCGTCTAAATTGCTGGTAACCAAGTTGGATGAGACGCACTCGTTCGGTTCGGTATTTTCCGAGGCTGCACGCGCAGGACTGAATCTTTCATTTATAACTTACGGGCCGGGCATTCCTCATGACATCCGCCCGGCTTCTTCCCAGGATCTGATGAGTATGGCGATAGAGCGCAGCAAAGCACGCGCGCAGAGCGTCGCATAAGGATCTGAATGGCGAGTCTCAGCACATTTTCGTATTCCGAGCAGCCCGAGAACATCGCTGCGTCCCGCGAGCAGCTCATTTTAGAGCATCTGCCTCAGGTAAATTGGATCGCCTCGAGAATTCATGAAAAGCTGCCGGGAAATACCAACCTTGAGGATCTAATTTCGACGGGGATCATCGGCTTAATCAATGCCATCGATAATTTCGATCCTTCGTTTAACGTCAAGCTCAAGACATACGCGGAATATAAGATCCGCGGAGCTATTCTCGACAGCGTGCGCGGTATGGACGGCATTGCTCCCCACAAACGCAAGCGATTGAAGCTGGTTCAAGCCGCGCTCGACGCTTTGGAGCAGCGCTTACAGCGAGCTCCATCGGAAGAGGAAATCGCTAGCGAACTGGGATTGCCGATTCGGGAATATCAGGAGTGGCTCACTGAATTGCGCGGGATCAGTATCGGAAGCCTTGACGCGCCTCTCAACGAGGACGACTCGCGTACTCTCGTCAGTTATATTGCTGACAACGGCAACGACTCACCCGCCCTCATTCTGGAACGATCAGAGCTGCAGAAACTGATTCAGGAAGGCGTGGAAAAACTGCCCGGCCCGGAGCGACTCGTCCTCGATCTGTATTACCGGCAGGGCCAAAACATTCGCGAAATCGCACCGATTCTGGACTTGCACATCACGCGGATTTCACAGATCAAGGCTCAGGCAATCCTACGCCTGCGCAACTACATCGAGCGGCGCTGGCCGACACCACGGGGAGTCTACTAAAGTGATGCAGATCAACCCATCCATAGCAAGCCTATTCGATGTGTTCGCAAATGAACTGCAAACGCAGTTTTCGCTGGGACATCCGAATACCGCCGTATCCCGGAGCGGTGACGGCGAAGCCCAGACGCCGCCTGATCTAATGTGGTGGTCTTGGAGCCTCAGCATCGATCCGGCCAGTCGGATTCTTGCCGGAGCTTCCTTGGAGGCTTGGAGAACAATCGCGGGCTTAGACCCGATTGCTTCTGAGGACGATGTTAGAAACCAAGGCGTGCCTCTCTGGACGGCCGCAGTCGAACAGACCGCTCGGAGCCGATTTGGCTCGGAGGTCACTTGCGCGGAGGCAGTACGCTCCGACGGCCCGGGGCTCGAATGGCCATCCATACCTCTGACGATCATGCGCGAATCCAGCCCCGATGTGGAAGTTTGTTTCAGCGTAAGTCCTGACTTGGAGAGGGCACTTGGGGTCCCGGCGGATCTGACACCGCTGGTGAAAGTAGGAATGAACTCGGCCGAGATCCTCATGGACGTGGAAATGCCGGTGAGCGTCTCTTTGGGACGCACCAAGATGCGCATGAAGGATCTTCTTCATTTGACGAATGGATCGGTCGTCGAACTGGACCAGGAACTGGGCGATGAGGTTGAAATCCGGGTCAACAATTGCGTCATTGCGTACGGCGAGGTAGTCGCGGCGGACGGCAACTATGCTGTTCGCGTACTTAGGATGGCGCCGGCTCGAAATACCGGCGACCCAGGGGGAACGTCTCAGGCAAGAGCGGCTTGAAAGATGGATCTTCAAAGACTCAGAACAGAAGACATATCCAGCTATTCTTCCAGCGTGGACAGGTCCCTGGAGAAAGAGCTCTACAACCGAACGGATCTTGCGATATGTAAGGAGCAGTGCAATGAAAATCGAGAATAATCTCTTGAATATCTCAATGCCACAAAGCGACCGAGTCCAGGACCCACAGAAGGCCGAGAGCCAATCCTCGGGTCGTACGCCGTTTATCCGAGCGGCCGGGGACGGGGTCGATCTCGGAAGTCAGGCAGGGTTGGTCGCAACCGCACAGTCCGCGGGTCAAAGCGATCGCGCGAGCGTGATGCAAAGCTTGCGAGCCCTGATTCAATCCGGGCAGTATCGCGTGGACAGCGCTGCACTCAGCAATTCCATCATCACGGCTGCTCAGTACGGGGATTAGGCCGATCCGATGCCCCAACAACAGGAATCGGCGCTGGAAACTTGCCAGCGTGCGGAAGGTATGCTCGGCGAGGTCGAGCGTCTTGCGCTAGTTCCCGGGACAGATATGCTTGCGCAGTGGGAAAGCGAGCTCGGGCAAGTTGCCGTATTGCTCGAAACAGTGCATGATTCCATGACGGAGGAGTGCGCTCCGCGGAGCAATCCGGCTCTCCGCGAAGTTATTGAGGGAATTCAGCGTAAAGCGGCCAAGCTAAAGATCCAGTGCGAACACGGGTCGAATTATTGCATGGGCTTGCTGCAAGTTCGGTTGGGAACCGGGTACTCCGAAAACGGGCTGCCAGTATTAATCTCCGCCGAGGCGACCAGGACTTTCGAGGGCTAGGAGGATCAGCTGATGGGCGGACTTTTCAGTTCCTTGAATAGCAGCGTAGAGGCACTCCGTAGTATCGAAAGTGCGCTCGCGGTTTCGCAAAACAACGTGAGCAACGCATCCACCCCCGGTTACGCCCGGCAAATTGCGCAACTCGATTCGCAGCCTTTTAACCTTTCGGCAGGACTGACGGGAGGAGTTCAATTTGGAGGCACGCAGACCACCCAAAATGAATATCTCAACCAAGCGGTACGGACACAGCTCTCCGCGCAAGGATACTTCACGGGGCAGTCGAACCCCTTGGCGTCAATTCAGTCGCTATTTGATGTCTCCGGACAGAGTGGTGTGACGGGCGCGCTCAATAATTTGTTTCAGAGCTTTTCTGCATGGAGCGCGACGCCCAACACGACCACGGCGCAGGCGGTGCTGAATCAGGCTCAAAGCGTGGCACAAAGTTTTCAGTCGGCGGCCGCCAGCCTTTCCCAGATCACCACCAGCGTGAATCAACAGATCAGCTCCAACGTGAGCCAGATCAATAATCTTGCAGCAGCGATTCAACGGGCGAATATTGCGATACAGAACAGCACGGCTCCTGACGCGGGACTGGACGCCAACCTGCACGCGACACTCGAGTCACTTTCGCAAATCGCGGATGTGACGGTATCGTACGCGCCCAACGGGACGGCGACGGTACTCCTGGGGGGGCAAACTCCTCTGGTTATCGGCGACCAGCAGTATACGATTCAGGCGAGTTTCTCTGGTACTGGAACTCCGGCGATTCCGAATGCCACGCCGGACGCCCGCATTCTCGATTCCGATGGCCAGGATATTACCTCACACATCTCGCAAGGGACGCTTGGCGGTTTGTTGGCCGTCCGTAACAGTGTCCTGCCATCGTTACAAGGAGACGGACAGCAACAGGGCGCCTTAAACCAACTTGCACAGCAGATAGCGGACCGCGTAAATCAGATCCTGACCTCCGCGCAAACAGCTGGCGGACAGCCGGGCGCGGCGCTATTCACATACAGTGCGACCAGCCCTGCGGGCGTGGCCCAAACCTTGAGGCTGGATCCTAATATTACGGCCGCCACTCTCGCGCCAGCAAATCCGGGGCCCCCCTTGGTCTCAAACGGGGCAGCGCTCCAGTTGGCAAGCCTGGGCAGCTCAATGGACCCCGCCGATAAAATCTCAGGTCAAACTATTCTCCAATTCTTAAACAACATGGCGACCCGAGCCGGCCAGAGCGCCGCTGACGCCCAGGTCGGGAACAATCTTCATACACAATTACTGGCGCAATCGCGATCGCTGCAGACCCAGGTCTCGGGCATTTCGCTCGATGCGGAAGCAGCTCAGGTCCTGCAGTTGCAGCAAGGATACCAGGCAGCCACAAAAATGGTCAGCGTCATAAATACCCTGGCCGATTCGCTTCTCAATATGTAGGGGAAAGAGGCTCTTCTATGATCCAAAATTCCGGCGCAGTGGGTCAGCAATTCCTAGCAAATCTGCAGTTGCTGCAACAGCAGATGGCTGCTACTCAGCAGCAGATTTCCTCCGGTACCAAGATTAGCCAGCCTTCCGATGCGCCGAATTCGGTTGGCGACGTTCTCCAGCTTGAATCTGATCTCGGTCGTGTGACGCAAGTGGCGAATAACCTGAATCTGGTGTCCAGTGAGGTGAATACGGCGGAGTCCGCTTTGCAGAGCGCCACGCAGTTGCTGGATCAAGTTTCGAGTCTGGCTGCCCAAGGGGCCAGTAGCACTGTCTCGGCACAGAGCCGCAGCACGTTTTCGCAGCAGATCGGGCAGATCTTATCCACTCTGGTTTCCACTAGCCAATCGCAGTTCAGCGGGACCTATGTCTTCAGCGGGGATCAGCCATCTTCGCCTTCCTACCAGTTGGATCTCACCAACTCGAACGGGGTGGATCGCCTGATTACCACGCAGTCGACGCGGCTGATCCAGGATGCCTCCGGTATAACTTTCGCGGTTTCCAAGACGGCGCAAGACATCTTCGACCACCGCAATCCGGACGACAGCCTGGCTAGCGATAACATCTTCGCCGCGGTAAACAGCCTGCGCATCGCCTTCGCCAATAACGACCAGACCGGAATCAACTCTGCTATCGCTTCGATCAAGACAGCCCAGGATTATCTCTCGCAGCAGCTGGCCTTCTATGGCGGCGTCCAGAATCAGATCAGCAATGCCATCGACGTCGCTCATAAATTTCAACTTCAGGATCAGACTTCGCTCAGCCAGGTGAAGGACACCGACGTGGCCGCCGCGAGCGTCGCTTTGTCGCAGCAGCAGGCAAGCTATCAGGCCGCGATTGAGGCCGAGTCCACGGTTCCCAGAACCAGCTTATTTAGCTACCTGTCGGGGAACTGAAGCAGACGGCGGCGCTTTCGGTACGCTGGGCACCGCCATATAGTTATTTTGAATCACGATATCTACGCGGCGGTTTCTCGCGCGGCCTTCCTCGGTGTCATTGGAGGTTTGAGGCGCGGTATCGGCGAAACCAACGATGGCCACTCGCTGGCGGTCCACTTGGAAACGGGTCGCCATCACTTCCATCATCGAAATACTGCGCGCGGCCGATAGCTCCCAGTTGCTTCGGAAACGCGCGGTGTGGATCGGGACAGAATCGGTGTGACCCTCGATTCTCAGAGGGTTCGAGACGGAGTTTAAAGCGGCCGCGACTTTTTCCAGAATCGGGTAGGTTGACGGATCGATGGCGTCAGTGCCGGAAGGGAAAAATGCCGTCTGCTTCAAGCTGACCACCAGCCCGCGAGGCTCAAGATTGATCTCTACTTTGCCGGCCTTGATTTCGTTTCCAAGCTCGCTGGTTAACTTCTTTATGGAGGGAGTCAACTCGATCAGGTTTTCCGGAGGGGCTTCTTTCGCTGCTCTCTGCGCGCCGCCCGGCCCTCTCAGCTGTGCATTGCCCTGGCCTTTATCGTCGACAGTTCCACCCAGAATCTTGGCTACAGACGGCGGAACACCGATCGATTTTCCATCCGCCAATGCCTTTTCTACAGCTTCGGAAATTTGCTTTGCCCGGGACTTGTCGGTCTGGGAAGACGCGAACATAACCACGAAGAAGGCAAACAGGAGAGTGATGAAATCCGCGTAGGATACCAGCCATCGTTCATGGTTCTCGTGAGCAGGCTCTTTTTTCTTCCTGGCCATATCGTTACCGGGCCGGGACGGCTTGGCTGGTCTCGGCCGCCGAACCTGCTTTGGCCTTCTTCGTGCTGCCTTTTTCGTGGAGAAACGCTTCGAGTTTCACGCGAATCAGTTTAGGATTCATTCCTTCGACGATACTGATCACGCCTTCCAGCATCAGTTCCTTCGCCGAAACGTCATTATGGATTCGCGCTTTGATCTTGCTAGCAGCGGGAAGGAAGAATAGATTGGCGACCGCAACCCCGTATACCGTGGCCACAAACGCGACCGCGATCCCCCGGCCGACCTCTTCAATGTTCTCCAGGTGTTTCATTACCTGAATCAAGCCCATTACGGCTCCAATGATTCCAATGGTTGGCGAATACCCTCCGGCGGCCTCGAACACCTTTGCATCGGTTTCCGCGTGCCTCTCGGCTTGGGTGAGTTCGAGCTCCATCATGGTCCTGAGTTCCTGCAGGTCGGTTCCGTCCACTGCCAGGGACAGGGCTTTGCGGAGAAAAGGATCGGCGATCTTGTCGAGATCCTCTTCAAGCGAAATGATGCTGCTCTTGCGCGCTTTGGTGGCATAGCCGATGATTTCTTCTACTGCGGCCTCCGAATGAATGGTTTCTTCGAAAAACACCTTTTTTAGGCTTTTGGCCGCGCCAATTAATGCCGGCAGAGGAGACGTCAGCATGACGGCGCCCAGTGTCCCGCCAAGGACGATAATCGCAGCAGTGACCTGGGTGACATCAGAAACTTTGCCGCCCTCCATCACCAGTCCCCCGATAATGCCCCCGAGCGCTACAAGCAGCCCAAGAATGCTAGCAAGATCCGGGCGTGTCGATCTAAGATTCGACTTGCCTTCGAGTTTCTTCTCAGCCATTAGATCGCGGCTCTCCTATTCCCAAACTGGCGGCGGGGCTCGCGCCCGGAACCAGGGTGGAGGGGAAAGATTGATTTCGAAGCAGGCACTGCCGGAACGTTATGACGCGCTCGATAATTTCCTCGGTGGTCTCCAGAACCACGTACTTTTGTCCCGAGGTAAGCGTGATCACCGTGTCCGGGGTCACCTCAATGTGTTCAATCAAATCCGAATTCACAATCAAGGGGGTGTGGTTCAGCCTGGTAATTTTGATCATTGATTTTGCACCCTTCCGCGGTCGACTTCAGCACATTTGCATATCGAAGAAAATATGGGATTGTTGATGTGTAAACTCCACTAAAGAGTTATCCGCGATTTGCGCAAGCCGCCTAAAGGATTCCTCTTAGACGGACGATCTCATCGCTAAGAGCACCCTATGAATTTACGGCAATCCGAGACAGGCAAACCCACGGACCGCATGGCATTACGGGCTCTCGATTTGGGCCAGCAGGAGTCCGGTCCGCAGTTCCGCATGCTACGGAGCATCCATGAGACCTTCGCGCGGTCAGTTTCTAACGTACTATCCACGTTTCTGCAATCCGAAATTGTGGCTAGCCTTTCCGGAATTCACAGTACCACTGCGGGAGATTTCCACAAGACCCTTCCGAACCCAAGTTGCCTTATAAAGCTGCGGCTCCATCCGGAACAGGAACGCATGATCCTTTATTTGGAGTCCGCTACGGTACTAACGTTGCTGGATGTGTTTTTGGGGGGCACCGGCCTGCCGTCATCAGCACCACGGGAACTGACGGAAATCGAATGGAGTTTGCTGGAGGAAATCAGCCAGGTGCTGGTGCGTTGTCTCGGTGAGAGTTGGCAAGTCATTAAATCCGCCGAATTTGTAGTCGAATGGCTAGGGAGCGATCCTTCTTTGATACCCGGCCCGGAACCCGCCACATCGGTGTTGCGGATTCCCTTTGAGCTTCAGTTAGGACAACAAACAGGCTATTTCGAAATTGCGGTTCCGCGTTCTTTTTTTGATGCTGCGTCAAATCGCGAGCTCCAAGAAGTTGTAGAAGACTTCGTATCGCCGGATGACATCGAGCGAAACGCGCGACTCCTCGGAGACGCCGAAGTGGAATTGGAAGTGCTGCTCGAAGGCACTCAGCTCTCGTTTGGAGAGTTGCGAGCTCTGGAGAAAGGTCAGGTCGTCAGGTTCGACCATGGCCTAAACGAACCCCTGCGAGGCCTAGTCAATGGCGATTTTTCGGTGAGCGGCCATATCTTGAGCGCGGGTCGGAAGCGCGCATTCCAGGTAGAAGAGGCGCCGACGACATAGCTGGTGCTTTACTGCATCCGCCCGTCACACCTTGCCAGGTGTCGCACCAGCCCGAGAGCCGCATTCTGGTTCGTCCCAATCTCCGCGGGTGCGGAAGTGCCCCATACAAGAAGGTCTTGGCCGAGGTCGCGAATCAGATCCATCCGTTCCCGCTCCGCGGCAGGCAGAGCTTCTAACCCCGTGAAAGGCAATCGCGTAAGGGCTGCCTGTAACTCCGTGAATTCACGTTTGTCCCAAGCGGTGAGAATGGACCTCGCATATCGTTCGGAGGCGGTTAATGGCTTTGTGGAGTTCATTGGTTATTCCTACGAGGCATATCGCGAAAGCCGGCTGCCCTTCTAGCAAAATAACGGACGGTCAAAAAAAGTCACACAAAAACTAGAATTCGAGCGGGTGTCAGCGACATGAATAACACCGCTGCTAGAAAAACAGTCGGGTTCGGCGAGTAGCCGGAATCTTTAGGACAGAAGGATATAAAACATGTCACTTTCGTTTCAAACTAACGTCACCGCGTTAACCGCCGAAACCAATCTTCAGGTGAACAGCAATTTCCAGTCACAGACCATCACCCGATTGACTTCTGGCTTCCGTATTAATTCCTCCGGCGATGATGCCGCTGGCCTCGCCGTGGCAAACGGGCTCCGCAGTTCCATCAGCGAACTGACCCAGGGCGTCCGTAACGCCAACGATGGCACCAGTATTCTGCAGACCATCGACGGCGGCTTGAACAATATTTCGAACATTCTGGACCAGTTGAAGAGCTTGGCCACCCAGTCCGCTTCGGGCACTTTTTCAGGCGACCGCAACACTCTGAACCAGGAATTCACCACACTGCTGGGTGAAATTGACCGCCAAGCCGCCAATATCGGTCTCGGCAGCGGCAGCGGGACCAGCGCCCAGTACAACGCCACCATTACTGTATACATTGGCGGTGGCAGCACCCAGGCAAATGGCGGGGTCACGATCGATCTGAGCGCCAGCGGAAACGTTGTCAATTCTGGCGGCCTTGGCATCGGCAGCGACGCAATCGATACCGCGGCCGGCGCGTTGCAGGCCATCTCGGACATCACGGCTGCAGTGACGACTCTGGGTCAGACGCAGGGAAGAGTTGGTACGGGCGAAAACGATCTGAACTATGCCATTAGTCTGGCCCAGTCCCAGATCACCAACAATTCCGCCGCTGAATCGCGTATTCGAGATGCGGACGTTGCGACCGAAGCCGCGAACCTTACCAAGTCGCAAGTTCTCGAGCAATCCTCGGTTGCCGCCCTGGCGCAGGCCAACGCGGCGCCGCAAGCGCTCTTGAAACTGCTCCAATAATCCGGTGGGCTAACGTTTCATCCAAGCTGGGCCGATTCTTAACTGAGAACGGCCCAGCTTTGCTATTGAAAGCACTGCGTGAGGTACGGCACGTAGAGCGAAGGAGGACACCATGGGCACAAGCGCCGCAACATTCAATGGCAGCAGTTCGTATGCCGCCGATCTGCAGCAGGCGATTACCCATGCCGTTGCGATTGCCTCGATTCCGCTCAATCAGCTGAATACCAACGTCACTTCGCTCCAGGGACAATCGAAAGAACTTACCTATCTCCAGAACGGCTTCGTTTACATTCAAAACGCCATCAAGAGCCTCACCGCCGCTGCCAGTGGCGGCAATCTGGCGGCCTCGGTGGCGGATAGCACGGTCGCCACGGCTACTCTGAATTCGAGTGCCGCGGCAACTCCCGGGACCTACACGCTGAACGTTATCAGCACCGGCTCGCCCACCACCAGTTTGAGCAACGCGGGCCTGCCGACGGTGTCCGATCCCGCTGCGACTTCGATCAGCACATCCAGTAGTTTTACCCTCACGGTGAACGGTTCGTCCGTCACTCTTAATCCATCGACCAACTCCCTAAATGCACTGGCTCAGGTGATCAACTCGTCGGGTGCGGGAGTAAGCGCCACCGTCATCAATTTGGGATCTCCGTCTGCCCCCGATTATCATCTTTCTCTCCAGAGCGCGGCTCTCGGGAACATTCCTATCCAGCTCAATGACGGCAGCCAGGATCTGCTCAGCACGCTTTCAACAGGATCACAAGCTCAATATCAAGTCGATGGGCAGCCTACCACGCCGATCTCTTCAGACAGCAGAACGGTTACGATCGCGCCAGGTCTGACCGTCAATCTGGCCGGAACAGGGCAAACGACAATCACCGTAGCAGGAGATTCGTCAGCCACCGCGACTGCCATCTCGTCTTTCGTGTCCGGGTACAATGCTACCGTTGACGAATTAGCCACCAATCGCGGCTCGGGCGGTGGCGCCCTCACGGGACAAAGCATCATCTTCTCTTTAGGGCAGACTCTCCGCAGCCTGGCCAGTCTTTCAGGGGGGACGGGCGCAGTAACAAGCTTTGCAGACCTCGGACTGAGCTTCGATGGAACCGGGCATTTGACTTTCGATCAATCCCAGTTTTCGAGCGTTTCGGCTGCCCATCCGAACGATTTGTCGGCCTTTCTGGGCACCGGCACCGGAAGTGGGTTTTTGGCATCCGCCAGCGGCATCCTCGACGGCGTGACTAATTCGAGCAACGGCCTGTTCGAATCGCAGCAGAGCACCATTCAGCGCCGGATTACCGCGGACAATCAACAGATTTCGGACACTCAGGACCGCATTACGACGATGCAGAATCAACTCACTGCGCAGATGTCGGCGGCCGACGCCTTGCTCTCCACGCTCCAGTCGCAGGTCACCTTCATGACACAACTTTTCCAGGCTCAGAATGCAATCAAAGTCAGCGGCGGCTGAGTTGTTTCGCAGCGCCGTGTCTGCCGGCGCCTTTTCCGAAGCCGAACAGCTTCTCGCATCGTACCGCTGCGACGTGGAGGCATCCTGGAAAGCCTCTACATCCGCCGAAGAGCGGCACGCGATTTCCACGGAAGTAAACGCCGTCTTGGAGTGGGCTCGCAGGACCACCCTTACAGCAAGGTCGCACACCCAGCGTAAACTGATTCTTTTGCGCCGCGAGGCGGCCTACACGCCTAGCGCGCAGAAGGATACATTGCTAAATCTGGACGCGTAGACAGCGTCAGAGATCCGACGCCAGTGTCGGATTTCTCTTCTCCCTGGGCCGAGCTGCCGTAGCTAATTCAATATCTTACATATTGGCATCGTGCGTGCATTCCGGTCTATACCATGTTCCAAGGTCTGGCTCTGAACTGCGAACACTATATGAGTCTGTTGAGCGCCCGTCAGAAACTGGTCGCTTCCAACATCGCAAATGCAGATACGCCCGGCTACCATACCCAGGACATTAATTTTCAAGCGGAATTTGAAAATGCGCTCGGAGGCCAGACTCCAACTGTGATGGAACCCGAAGGCCTCGTCGTCAAGCCGGATGGTAACAATGTCAATATCGATCGCGAAGCCCGTTTACTCGCGGAAAACGCGCTGCGATTTTCCATCGCCTCTAATTTCGCACGTGCCGAGCTGAACTCCGTGCGGACCGCGATCCAGGAAGGGAAGAGCGTATGAGTCTTCTGTCCGCGCTATCGATTAGTGCTTCGGGGATGTCCGCTCAGCGACAGCGCACCGAACTATTGGTGGAAAATCTGGCCAATTCGGATACCACACGAACGCCAGAGGGCGGCCCGTATCGGCGCAAAGATGCCGTCTTCGTCGCCGATCCTTCAGCCGCCCAATTCTCTTCCTTATTCGAATCCGAAATGGGCTCGAGCTCGGGTGTGCGTGTGGCCGAAATCGTAACCGATAACCGCGATCCCGAAAAGCGCTACCTGCCGGGCCATCCCGACGCCGACAAAGATGGCTATGTTGCCTACCCCCGTATGAATCCCGCCGAGGATATGGTCGACTTGCTAGGCGCTTCCCGTGGCTATCAGGCCAATGTCTCCGCCGTGTCCGCGGTCAAAGATATGATCCAAAAATCGCTGGACCTGTTCCGATAGAGACGTCGCCATGTCCATCAATATCTCTGGAATTTCATCACTGGGTCCTTTACAGCCGCAACTATCGGCTCCCGGCGCCGCTGACGACGGAACTTCATTCAAGAATATTTTCAACAATGCGATCGGAGAAGTAGAAAGCTCGCGCAGCGACGCCGCCAAGAGTGTTGAACAGTTCCTTTCTGGAAATGGCGAGGATCTCCACTCGACCATCCTGGCAACTCAACGAGCCGAGCTCGAATTTCAGATGTTCATGCAAGTTCGCAACAAAGTGGTTTCCGCGTATCAGGAAATCATGAAGATGCAGATGTAGTCCACGAGATCGAATCCCTTCATGGAACAACTTAAACGATTGACAGGAATGCTGTCGAATTCGCAACGCTGGACCATTCTGATCGCCACGGTCCTGGTTTCGGCGGGCCTCTACGGACTGGTCCACTGGCAGCGGGAAAGCGCCTTTCACCCTTTGTACACCGCGCTCGCGCCTGAAGACGCGTCTGTCGTGGTCCAAAAATTGAAAGAGAGCAGCACAGAATACCGCTTATCTAACAATGGGACCACCATATCGGTGCCGGAAGACAAAGTGGCCGAACTGCGGCTGGAATTGGCCGGCGCCGGTGTGCCCAAGAGCGGAAGAATTGGATTCGAAATCTTCGATAAAACCAATTTCGGGATGACCGACTTCGCGGAGCACATCAACTACCGCCGGGCCGTCGAAGGGGAATTGGAGCGCTCCGTCATGGCGCTCTCCGAGGTGGAGCAAGCGCGTGTGCACATCACGTTCCCCAAGGAGTCCGTTTTCAGTGAAGCGCAGCAGCCTGCCAAGGCCAGCGTCTTGATTAAAATCAGGCCCGGCGCGTCTTTGCCCGAAACCGCTATTCCAGCGATCACGCATCTGATCTCGAGCGCCGTCGAGGGGCTCGCTCCCGAAGCCGTCTCAGTGTTGGATATGCGCGGCAATCTCCTGAACCGTGCTAAGCGCGCCGATAGCGCCAGTACCGATTCGTCAGACGCTGCGCTTGAATATCGCCACAAGGTAGAGCAAGATTTGACGTCCAAGTTAGAGGCGACGCTTGAGCCACTAGTCGGTGCCGGCCGATTCCGGGCCTCGGTCTCCGCGGAAACCGATCTCACCAGCGGGGAGCAAAGCGAAGAAAGTTTCGATCCGACGCGTTCCGCCATGATCAGTTCGCAGACCACCGAAGACACTTCCACTCCCACCCACGCCATAGCCGGTATCCCGGGTACGGCTTCGAACCTCCCGGATGCAGCCCCGCGGCCGCCAGTCACCGGAGGCGGAACTTCCCGCAAGACCGAAAACGTCAGCTATCAGACCAGCCGCACCGTCAAAAGGACTGTGCTTCCGCAGGGTTCCATCAAGCGGTTGTCTGTGTCGGTACTCATCGATCACGAAGTCCATTGGGAGGGTACGGGCGCTAATGCGAAGCGGGTCCTGGTGCCACCATCTCCAGAACGATTGAAGGTTATACATGACCTGGTAGCCGCAACCGCCGGATTCAACGAGGTGCGTGGCGACCAATTGATTGTTGAAAGCCTGCCCTTTGAGTCCACTTTGAACCTGGATCCGCCCACTGTCGTGCAGCCGGGAACCGGCACCAATCCGCGGCGTTCTCCGCTGGAGCAACTGAAGAATGACCCGAAATTGATGGGAATTTTGGCGGCAATCGTCGTGGTGATTCTCGGCGGATGTGCGTTCCTCTTCTCGCGAATGAGGAAAGGTTCAGCGGCCCGCACGGCGGCAGTTCAGGTGTCTCAATCACTACCCGCCCCGGTGGACAACTTCCAGGACGTGGCACGAGCGAGCACAGCCACACAAGACGCCTGGGCCCCTTCCGCTTCCTCTTCGAATAAGATTCCGGCGCTCGTACCGGCGAGATTAGAGACTCTAACCCACGAGCTCCGCGAAACTGCCCAGAAGGACACGGAGATCTGTGCCGGCGTGCTGCGTGGCTGGCTCAAAGAAGGGCGGGCCTAATTTAAAATGGCCACCTCTACAGGCACTTTCACCGGTGCGCAAAAGTCAGCCATCCTGCTGATCGCTTTGGGCGATCAGGCCTCTGCCGGGTTGCTAAAACAGCTCAGCGAGGAACAGGTGCAGGTCGTCAGCAGCGCGATCGCGGATCTTTCCTCGGTTTCAGCGGCCGAGGCGGAATCGGTCCTTGAAGAATTTCGCGATGCAACTTCAGATGTCGCTCGTGTCGGCCCCGGCGGAATCGCCTATGCTAAACGGATTCTTACCAGTGCCTTTGGTCCCGAGGGGAGCAAGAAGCATCTGGACCAACTGCCGGGCTCGCACGGGGAAACCGGCAGTAGCCGGCACCTGCACGACGTCGAACCCCAGCTGCTGGCGCGTTTTGTGAAAAGCGAGCACCCACAGACCGTAGCGATCGTCCTATCTCAACTCAATCCTTCACAATCCGCCGGCGTCCTTGCTTCAATGGAACCATCGGCGCGGCAGGACGTTGCCCTCCGCATCGCAAAACTAGACAAGATTTCACCGATCGTAGTCGGGAAAATTTCGGCGATTATCTGCCAGAAACTTAAGTCCATGGGAGAGATGAAGCGTCAGCCCACCGGCGGCCCGCGGGCTGTCGCCGAAATATTCAATCAGCTCGACTCTGCACTGAGCAGCGAAATTCTCACGCAGATAGGAGAGCAGAATTCTGAGCTGATGGATTCGATTCGTCAAAAGATGTTTGTGTTCGATGACCTGATGGCGCTCGACGCCAACGGTGTCAAAGAACTTTTGGCTCGCGCCGATCGCCGCCAGCTCACCATCGCCCTCAAGGGAACCAACGAGGAACTTCGGCAGCACCTGTTGAAGGGCATGTCTCAGCGCGGGGCGGCCATGTTGCTCGAAGACATGGAGGCCCTAGGCCCAGTCAAGATTCGCGAGGTGGAGGCGGCGCAGCAAGGGATGATTGCGGTCCTCCGGCAACTGGAAGACGAGGGCGTGCTTAGTCTGAAGGGAGGCGGCGTTGATGACCAGTACGTCGTCTAGAGTCTTGCGCGAGACAGAGCAGGCCGTCGTTACCCCCATCACATGGCGCGCCACCGCCACCGCGTTCTTACCAAAAGCAAAATCGAGTTTGCAATCGAATCCGAGTGGAGTGAAAGAAGTCCCATCGGAACAGTCCGCTTCCGAGCGCGATCACATTAAACAGCAGGAACGTGACCGCATCGAGCAAGAAGCTTATCATCGCGGCTTCTCCGAGGGAAAGACTGTGGGCCGGGAACAAGGCGGAGCCGAACTGCAACCGGTTCTCGACCAGCTCGGCCGAAGCCTCGCGACCCTTTCCTCGCTTCGATCGCGCATTCGGGCAGAAGCGGAAGGCGATCTTCTCAAACTGGCAATCTCCATTGCCCGCCGAGTGCTCCATCGCGAATTGACGCTCGACCCGGAATCCATCGAAGGCCTGATTCGGGTTGCGCTCGAAAAGCTCCAGTCCAGGGAACTGTGCCGGGTCCGTGTGCATCCCGACCAGGAGCAGGCGATTCGTAGCTCTCTCGAACGCTTTTCTAACTCACAAAAAGTGGAAGTTATAACCGACGCTTCGCTGCAGTGTGGAGACGTTTTGTTCGAAACCGTGCATGGCAATTTGGATGCCTCCATAGAGGCGCAGCTTCGCGAAATTGAACGCGGTTTTGCGGACCGCTTACGCCGCCTGCCCACGAATCGATAACCATGGACTCTTCCGACAAAGTCTCGCTCGCTCCGTTCATGGTCGATCTTGATCAGATCGATCTGCTGCCCTGGACCGGTCAAGTTACTGCCACAGTCGGGCTGTTGATCGAATCGCAAGGTCCGGCGGCGGCCATCGGAGATTTTTGCGAAATTCGGGCCGCAAACGGCCGCAGTATCCGTACCCAGGTAATCGGCTTCCGCAACGGCCGTGTTCTGGCAATGCCTCTTGACGAGCCCGATGGTCTGCAATTGGGTAGTCCGGTCATCGCCCGCTCGCAGGATGCCAGGCTGGCTGTCGGCCCGGGACTACTGGGCCGTATCCTTGATGGATTCGGACAACCGATGGACGGTGGCCCACCAGTAGAGTCATCTAGCACCTATCCTCTGTATGCTCCTCCTCCAAATCCCCTCCAGCGAAAACACATCACCGATCGCCTGGTAACCGGCGTGCGTTCCATCGACAGCCTGCTGGCTTGCGGAAAAGGGCAGAGAATCGGATTGTTTGGGGGCAGCGGTGTCGGCAAGAGCACGCTGCTTGGCGCCATGTCGCGCAAGAACTCGGCACAAGTCAGCGTGATCGCTTTGATCGGCGAGCGTAATCGCGAGGTCAAGGCCTTTCTCGAAAACGAACTGGGGCCGGAAGGCATGAAACGCTCGGTCGTCGTGGTGGCAACATCAGACCGGCCCGCACCCCTCCGGATTCGTGCCGCTTACGTAGCTTTAGCCGCAGCGGAATATTTCCGCGATCAAGGCGCCGATGTGTTGTTCGTAATGGATTCCGTCACCCGTTTGGCCATGGCGCAGCGGGAGATCGGGTTGGCAGCCGGAGAGCCTCCCAGCCAGAAGGGCTATACGCCATCTGTCTTTGCACTTCTACCTAAGATTTTTGAACGGGCCGGCAACTTCGGAACGGGGTCTATCACGGGCTTCTTTACCGTGCTCGTCGAAGGTGACGACTTCAACGAACCGATCTGCGATGCGTCCCGCGGCATTCTCGACGGACATTTCATCTTGTCGCGAGATTTGGCCTCCGCCGGTCACTATCCGGCGATCGATATATTGAACTCCGTCAGCAGGCTATCCAACAAGGTAATTTCAGAGGAAGAACTGGCTGCCAATCGTCGCATTCGCGAGGCATTGTCAACCTATCAACAATCGGCCGACCTGATTCAGTTGGGTGCTCACGTCCAAGGCGCCAATCCGATTCTGGATCGCAGCATCCGCCTCCGTCCGCAGATTCTGGAATTTTTGCGTCAGGATGCGGAGGCTTACGCGCCGCTCGAAGAAACTCGGAACCGGCTATTTACTCTAGCCAAGGATCTTTCATGAAGGCGTTCCATTTCCCACTTCAACGGGTTCTCGAATGGCGTGCGCTCCAGATGCGGACCGAAGAGGAGAAGCTTTCCACCATCCAAAGCAAACTTGCGGAAGTGCTTCATCGCGAGAGCGCTCTGGTTGCGGCACAACTGAACGCCGAAATGAATTTGCTAGGACGGACCTTGCTCGGAGGATCGGAGTTTCGCGCCCTGGCGGCATTCCAACTCCGTATCCGGAGTGAAAAAATCACTCTTCTTACAAAACGCAGAAATTATGAGGCCCAGCTCGCCGAACAGCGAAAGCGTCTTCTGAAAGTCCGCAAGGACTGCAAAATCTTGGAGAACCTCAAAGATCGCCGGAAGAAAGCCTGGACCTATCTGAACGACCGCGAATTGGAGAACACAGCCGCTGAATCTTACATGTCTAGCTGGGCGCGCTCTATCGCCGAGAGTGAGGAGGGACGCGCGTGAACATCTGCTTGCTCACCGAGACGCAAAGCGGCTGCTACAAATGGCGCGGCGCAATTCCTGCCAAGTATTTAAGCCGGCGGGGGCACCGGGTCCAGATTCTGTCGAATCAAAGCCATTATGACGCGCCGGATGTTCTGGTCCTCTACCGCGCCCACTATCCGCAAGCTGTGAAAGTCGTCGAATGGTGCAAGAAAAATAACATCAGGATTGTCTTTGATACCGATGATGCCCTGGATCTAGTTCCACCGGAGAACCTCAATTACAAAGCTGTGCAAGCCCGGCTCCCGTTGTACGAATTTCTGCTTCGCTCCGCCGATGTTGTGACTACGACCACGGAGACACTCGCGAGCTACCTTCAGCGCTGGAATCCTAATGTCACGGTGATTCCAAATAGCATTGACCCGGATGAATGGGTTTGTAAGCCGATGCCAGACAGAACTCGCGCTGAAGTACGCGTAGGGTGGACAGGAAGCCCGACACACTTCGCCGACCTCGCGGTAGTGCTCGATGCCGTCCGCGAGGTGCAGAAAAAGCATCCCTTCACCTTCGTGCTACAGGGAATTTGTCAGGAGTCGAGTCTTGATGAATTGATCGCCGTTTTGCATGCCAGGTGGGGTCAGGCCTTGTTCGAAACGCCGCTGGGCAGAACCATTAAACACTTCATGGAGAAGCTGTCCGGAATTCGGTACGAGTTTCATCCTAACGTTCCTCTCAATCAGCATCCGCAAAAGGTCTGCGATTTGAAGCTTGATATCGGCATTGCACCGCTGCTCGACGATCCATTCAATCGCCACAAGAGCTGTATCAAATACTACGAGTATGCGATGTCGGGTGCCGTCACCCTGGCATCAAACGTGGTGCCTTATTCCACCGAAGTGCCGACCACGGCGAAAAATAACCGCGATTCCTGGAAGCGGAAGCTGGAAGAACTTCTCCAAGCGGATCGGACGAAGCGGTGCCGGGAGCAGCGCGATTGGGTGTTGACGCATCGAAATATTGAAAAGAATGTCACGCTGTGGGAGCAGGTCTTCGAAGGAAACCATGCTGGTGCCCCTCCGATGGGACTCCTCTCTCCCTTTATGGAGGCGCATTGAACACCGGGATCGCCATCCTCGGGGCTGGTCCGACCGGAATCGGCGCGGCGCTTCGCCTGCTCGAATTGGACCACCAAGATTTTCTGCTGATCGACGCTGCCGATATCCCCGGTGGTTTAGCTTCGTCTTGTTGCGACTCACAAGGCTTCACATGGGACCTCGGCGGGCACGTTCAGTTCTCACACTACCGGAAGTTCGATGAGTACATGGATCTAGCGTTTCCGCCCGAAGCGTGGCTGTGGCATGATCGCGAAAGTTGGATCTGGTTGGGCGATAGATTCATTCCCTACCCATTTCAGAACAATTTGCACCGTCTCAATCCAGCGGATCAGTGGAAGGCCATTGAAGGGCTTCTAGCTGTACACCGCAACCCCCGGCGGCAGCCGTCTGACAATTTTCGCGACTGGATACTAGCGACATTCGGCGCTGGAATCGCGGACTTGTTTCTATTCCCGTACAACTTTAAGGTCTGGGCTCATCCGCTTGAAGAATTGGATTTCCGCTGGGTGGGCGAACGCGTTGCGACACCTTCGCTCGATGAAGCTTTACGGGCTATCTGTCTGCATCAGGACCAAGTCTCTTGGGGACCGAACCGCCGTTTTCGCTTTCCTCTGCGCGGCGGCACCGGTGCAATTTGGCGTTCTCTCGGACAGCGGATTCCGCAAAAGTATCTCAAAATGTCCTCCCGCGTGGAAGCGGTCGACGCGACCAAGCGGAAGATTACCTTTTCCGGCGGCCAGGAATTGCATTACGAACGCCTGATAAACACCGCTCCACTTCGCTGGCTCTGCCGAACCATCGGAGATTCTCGCCTCTCCGCAACCGAGCGTCTGAAATCGTCAACTGTACACGTGATTGGAATCGGTCTGCGCGGCCAGCCCCCGGAGTCGATCCGAAAAATGTGCTGGATGTACTTCCCGGGCGTCAATAGCGGGTTTTACCGGGTCACCGTTTTTAGCAACTACAGCCCTTACAATGTGCCTTCCCCAGGATCTACTTGGTCTCTCATGGCCGAAGTGTCCGAGTCGGAACACTTGCCACGAAATCGCGAGTCCCTGGTCGATGACGTGGTCACACAAATGATGGTGATCGGATTGATTCCTGATCCTGACGCGATCTTGAGCCGATGGAGTACGACTCTGACGCCCGGCTATCCCACCCCGTCGCTCGAGAGAGATGCCATTCTGAATCACGCGCTGCCCGTGCTTGAGGCTCGCGAAATCTACTCGCGCGGACGTTTTGGCGCCTGGAAATATGAAGTCAGCAACCAGGACCATTCCTTCATGCAGGGCGTCGAGGTTGTTGACCGAATCCTCCTTGGACGCTCCGAATCGACCCTTCCACAACCGGACCGCGTGAACCTGCGCTACAACCCGTTTCCCTACGAAGAGGAGGCGGCATGATGTTCAACCCACCCAGCCAAACCCTTCTTGCACTCAATCGCGTGAACGCCATCGCAAGAGCCCTCCCGTCGATTCCCGCCGTAACCGACCTCGTGGGATACGATGCTCTCGTAGATTTCATACGAAGAGAGGGTCTGGATCGGCTTGATGGCGACTTCCTGGAAATAGGCTGCTTCCTGGGTGGAGGCACGGCAAAACTGGCGCAGGTCGCGCAGGCCACGGGAAAGCTTGTTTGGGTGATCGATGTCTTCGACCCTGCCTTCGACCATACGGCCAACACCAAGGGAGATCAAATGGCCGATTTATATCAGGGCTATCTTCAGAGTTCGAGCCAGGAACAGGTATTTGAAGCTGTCACGAAGCGGTGGAGGGAGTGCATCCGCGTCATCAAGCAGGATTCTAGGATAGCTTCTTTGCCGGATGGTACCCGCATTGCCTTCGGTTTCGGCGATGGCAATCACGATCCCCTTTGGGTCAAAAACGACTTTCATTTGATCTGGAGTCATCTCCTGCCAGGAGCTTGGGCGGGGTTCCACGATTATGGCGGCGACCTTCCGGAGGTTACTGCAGCCCTGGATTCGATGATGCGCGACCATGCCGCCGAAATTGAACGCGTCGAAATTATGAAAGAACGATGGGTGCTGCTCGTTAAGAAACGCAGCGGCTCCATCGACCTCACCGCAAAGGATTTTCACCAATGAAATTCAAGGAAAGTGCACTCGCTCACCGCCTGCTCGACGGGCTCGAAGGAATCGAAATCGGTGGCTCTGCTCATAACACCTTTGGACTGAAGACCCGCAACGTCGATTTTTGCGGCGAAATGACAGTCTTCAAGCAGGAAGAGATCAAGGTCTGCGGCGAGGCACTTCCGGTCGACATCGTTGCGCCCGGCGATGATTTGCCGCTCGACGACGGCAGTGTCGACTTTGTCATTAGCTCGCATGTGATTGAACATTTCCCCGATCCGATCAAGGCCCTGAAGGAGTGGCATCGTGTGGTGCGGCCCGGCGGCTACATCTATGTCATTGCTCCCCACAAGGAACGCACCTTCGATCGCGACCGTCCGCGCACCACGCTTGCCGAGCTAATAGAACGTCACGAAACCGGAATCTGTCCCGATCCCGACGTGGCCCATTGTTCGGTTTGGATCACGCAGGATTTCGTCGAATTGATTGAGTGGTTGGGCTGGCCCGTGGTAGCGGTCCAGGATGCCGACGACAAGGTAGGCAATGGATTTGCCGTGGCGATTGGTGTCGAGAAACCAGCGTCCTCCTTGCAGCCGTCCATCGTAAAAACTGCGGAAGCTCCCGCCGTGCATGCCCGGCAGCACCTATCCATGACCTTTCTGTTGGGGCCTACCGCCCAGGTTCGCACCGGAGGCGCCGCCTGTATCCTGGAATACGCTCGCCGCTTCCAAGCCCAAGGACATGAGGTCTCGCTTACAACCTGGCCGAAGTTTCTCTGGCTGGAAGAAGAGCCCTTCCCGGGACTCGACTTCAATATCCCGGTCCACTTCGATGCCACAGCCCGCCGTGAATCGCTGCCGTATCATTTTCTCAACAAGACGCCGCGTGACTTTCTGGGCGAAATGCGGTTCTTCCTGGCATATACCCACCTTCTCACGCCAGCCATCCCGCAGGCTGACCTGATTATCGCGGCTAACTGGGAAAGCATCATCCCGGCCTGGCAATCCGGAAAAGGTAAGCCCGTACATTTCCCGCAGCACTATGATGAAGTGTTTTTTGCGCAGGACGGCCATCCGTCGGCGGGCTTGCAGGGTAATCCACTGATCAAGATGCTCTGCCGCAATACCTTCCAAATGCCGGTCTACCGGATCGCTAACTCCACCTGGCTTGCCGGCGAATTCCGCCGCCGGTTTGGTGAAACCGTACCCGTGGTCCAACATGGAATCGACACCGCCAAGTTCCGCATGCGGCCGAAATTGAGCGCCCTCGACGGCGTGATCCGAGTGGTTACGTATTGCCGCCCGGAGAAATGGAAAGGCTTCCAGGATGCCGTTCCGGCAATGGGAGAACTGATGCGTCGCTATCCCAACAAGATTGCCTGGCACGTCTACGGATTCGCACATCCGATTTTCGGGCCGGAGAATGAACTTGCCCCCTACAAATTTCACGGAGCTCTCGGCCACGATGCCTTGAGCCGCCTCTACGCGGAAAGCGACATTGTGCTGTGCCCATCTTGGTATGAAAGTTTCCCGCTGCCGCCGATTGAAGCAATGGCTTGCGGCACTTCCGTGATCACCACTCCCTACGGCACGGAAGGCTACGCGATCGATGGCCACACTGCGATTGTGGCTCGCCCTCGCGTTGTATCAGATTTCGTGGTCGCGCTCGATGGCTTGGTTCGCATACCCGAACTTCGGCAGCGGCTTGCTCGCAATGGGCGCGCCATGGCGGAGAGCCTGACCTGGGATGGCGCTGTCGCGGCACGTGAAGAGTTGCTGTGGCGCATTCATCGCAATGAGATGCCGACCGGCGGCCTGCAAGGCTTCGATACTGGAATTATGGATGGATACGGAACTTCTTTTGACCGTCTCAGCGCCGAGGTAGGAGCGAGGGAGGGCGAACTATTGCAGGGTGCCGACAATAGACAATATTTAGTGGAATCCGGCCGCCTGCGCCGGGTAATGAATCCCTCCGCGATTGGATTGCAGTCTAATCCACCGCGCCCGCTGGATCTGCTGAGCCTGCTCCGCAGCGAGCACGGTCCGGACATTACTTCCACAGCGAACTACTACGGCGTGCGGGCCTAAGTAGACGGAAACTCTTCCTGGGGCAAGCTATGGCTTGCCCTGTAAAGCGCTATCCAGAATTACGATTTCCACGCGACGATTATTGGCACGGCCTTCTGGTGTGGCGTTGGAGCTCTTGGGATCGTACGAACCAAAGCTCTCGACGGAGAGTCGCGACTCCGCGATCCCATACTGGCTGCTCAACAGTTCCAGCAGCCGCAGGCCGCGCGCGGCAGCCAGTTCCCAATTGTTAGTAAAGCGCCGGTTGTGAATGGGCACGGTGTCCGTATGCCCCACGAGCCTTACATTATTGGGGATCCTATTAAGCACGTATCCGATCGTGCTAACCGTTGCAAGTGCGCTGGCGTTGATCTTGTCTTCGCCGGGCGGAAACAGCAAGGCCTGGGGAAGGCTGACTACTACTCCGCGGGAATCAAGCTGCACATCCAGGTGGCTCTGTTCCAATTCCCGCTGGATCGCGGTCAGCGTTGCGCTCGGCCCTTGAATCGCTGGCACCGGAGGCGGCGTCATCGCCGGAGCCGGCTTTCTCTGCGAGCTCTGCAATGTCTGTGCTGCCATCGCAACAAAAAGAATCAGCAAAATCGTCAACACGTCCAGGTAGCTGACCATCCAGCGATCGCGCCCGCTGTTTTGGCTCTGGAAATACGCCGGTTTCATTTCTTGGGGTCCTGGCGCAGGAAGCAGTTCAGCCTTTCGCGTACCAGCGACGGATGAGTGCCATCGATCAGACAGAGCCCGCCTTCGACAATCATTTCTTCGATCTCAAATTGTTCTGCCACACTCGCGCGGATCCGGTGCGCCGCGGGTAGAAGAATCACGTTTGCTAGCGCCAGTCCGTACATGGTCGAGACAAACGCCGTTCCGATCCCGAAAGCCACCGAGTTCATGTTGGAGAACTGGCGCAGCACATCGATCAACCC
>Ga0157370_10001827_pt1 | contig 26213 bp, 26 predicted proteins | sample C35metaG_FD_113463 | JGI IMG/M metagenome (GOLD analysis project Ga0157370, IMG submission 113463) | Corn rhizosphere microbial communities from Kellogg Biological Station, Michigan, USA - C3-5 metaG | ecosystem: Host-associated > Plants > Roots > Rhizosphere > Soil | place: USA: Michigan...
ATCTTTCTTAAAGGTTCCTGAAGATCGTGCGTACTTATCCAGTTGATATTTTCAAGCTCAGAGTTTGTATCTTTAAGTAGTTCACTCAGTTTGCGGTATTTTTCTTCTTCCTGGCTTATTATAAGAAGGTTTATCTGGCGCTGAAGGCTGTTTGCATAACTGGCAGCCGTTGCTATCTCAGGACGCTTCCATGGTTTACTTGTACAGCTAATAGTTTCTTTCCAAAGTTTAAAAGAATTACGTGGAGAAAGCCCGTTTTTATCTTTTACAATAGCTTTGTTTGGATCTCCGGCCCAGTTCACTTCTGTTTTGGTTTCGGGCCTGAACCACATTATTGAATTGTTGTTCTCAATATTCAATGAATGATATATAAGCCCGGATGTTTGTCCGCACATCTCGGCCTTGTTCGGGAATAGGTCTAAAAGTTTATCCGTATGAAAAGTATCGTTATGCGTATGTGCAGCAAGCCAGTTGGCTATGTCCTGTATTTCGTCATCGGTTGGGGTAATACCGTTCTTATAAACGGCACCATCAAAAATGATTGCTACACCGGCAGCATTACAAAGCTCAAGGATACCTTCGCTTTTTACAAGTTCATTAAAAGTTCCCAATCCTTTGCCGTTAAGGCTAAATGTATTTATTTTTTTTAATTCTTCGTCTGCTTTTCGTGCTACTTCATATTCTTCCGTAGTTTGCCTTAAATCTATCTGCGATGTAATAAAATGTCCCTGTAGCTGCGTTGCAAGCCTTATCTCCGGCGTTATATTTTTAGCCGAATAATGGTGGCAGGCAATAAGGCCCCAAAGCTTCTTTTTATAAATAAGAGATATGGTGAGTGTTGCTCCTACACCCATATTGTGCAGGTATTGCACATGGATAGGAGAGGTGCTCCGTAATATAGAAAGGCTAAGGTCAAGATTTTTACCTTCGGTATCATCAATAGTATAAATAGGTACCGGGGTATAGTTAATATCGGTAATAAGCCTTAAAAGATTTTTCATATAAAGCTCTCTTGCCTGAGGAGGAATATCAGTATGCGGATAATGTAATCCTAAAAAAGGTTCCAGGTCATCACGAACACTTTCGGCAAATACTTCACCGTTATAATCTTTATCAAAACGGTACACCATTACCCTGTCATATCCTGTTATTTCACGAACACCGTCTGATACTAATTGGCACAACTCTTTTAGCGTGTGGGTATCATGCATGTAGAGTAAAAAGCGTGATGTTTGGTCATATACATCACTTACCTTCTTGTTATCAGTACTTACAGGTTCTACTTCGAGGATATAAGTATCATTGCTCTCGTGAAGTGTACATAAATAGTCTTTACCGGCAAGGGTAAGTTTCAATAGTGAAGAAGACAGCATCAGGTTATCAGAAATATATTCTTCAAGTAATTGTGTTACATTGCCCCCAAAAGCATCCTGTAAGGTTTTACCTAAAAGGTATGCATGAGATAAACCTGTAAAATCTTCACAATTGGCACTGCAATAATCTATCGTGAATGAACCGGCTTTAAGGCCAAGTAAAAAGCCATGAGGCTGTATGCTTCCTGGAATATGAATGGGTTCCTGTTCGCAATTGGTAAGGTTTACTATATCACGGTTTACTATGTCTTTTATCTTCATACAGATTATTTGGAAACGTTAGCTATAAAGTGCCTGCTAATGGCATTAAAGGCGTAATCTGCACCGGCAATAATTTCTTCTGCACTATTTGTTTTAGCTTCATATTGCGTGAGCATAGCCAGGAAATTTTTCCAGTGGCTACCGGTCTGGCCGCCGTATCCGCCAAAATAAGATGCGCCATTTTCTATATCATAACCTAAAGCTGTGTTTATGTTTTTAAGAATTACCCTTCCGCCGAGTGAAGAACCTTCAATAACATATAGTATACCTAAAGCAAAAGCATTGGTAGGATTGTTTAATCCATCGCTTACCGGATGATTTTCGCCTGTTGTTTTACTGTGACCTAATAATTCAAGATCTTTTTCAAGTTTACTGTTTTTATTCCTTTCCGGCAGATCTGTAATAATATCGTTCAGCTGAGGGAAAATGTTCTTTTCTGCATCTTTAACCACGTCATGCATAAGGCTCAGGTATAATAGATACTCTTCTTTGCTTACCTGTGGGTTCATTATTGATTTAGATATTGGCAGTTCTTCGAGACCTGTGTGCGATTGCGAAGTTGCTGTACGTAAGTTATCAAGAAATGTAGGAGTAGTTAAAGTAGTGTCCATGTATAAGCTTTGGTAATGTAATTTTTTTTGGGTGAATTAATCTTTAATAAAGTTAATTCAGAATTTAGATATGTTCTATCTAACAAATATAAACAATCGCAATAGCGTTGTCCCTGATTTTTACAAATTTTTAAGAACTTATTGATTATCAACAAGCAATTTTATTGAGCTTGTAATATGTTAAAAAAAACACGTTTTAAAGTATAACGGTATGTGTAAAATTATATAAGCCAAAATAGTTCTGGCTACTTTATTTTTGTGACGTTACCAATAATTATCATGATAAATTTAGGTAATGGTATTTCTGTGTATTGACTATTATTATATAATAATGGACAATATAAAATAAATAAAAAATAAAAAAGGTACCGAGCTGGGGGGCAGGTACCTTTTTTTATGTCTTATATTTTGATATTACAGGCTTAAGATAAAGCTGTCTTTATTCAATCCGTCAGTAATATATTGCCAGTTGATATGCACCACATCGCTTAATATCTTTTTAAGCATATTAAAATCATTCGGTTTCTTTATATATACGTTTGCGCCTGACACAAAAGTATCTTCAATGTCCTGCTCAGATGATGATGTAGAATATATGGCTACAGATATCTTTTTAAGGCGGTCGTTTGCCCTTATTTCTTTAAGACACTCAATACCTGATTTTCTTGGCATATTAAGATCCAGAAAAATAATATCAGGCAGCGGGTTAGTGGTATCATATAGATGTTCCATTAACTGCTCGCCATCGTTAAATGCCGATATGCTGTAGTTTATTTTTACTTCTTCGAATGCTTCCTTAAAAAATAAACGATCGTCTTCGTCGTCATCGGCAAGCATTATGTGCAATGTTGTAGGTCGCATTTATTTATGGTATACTTAGGTTAGGGTTATGCATAGCGTTTCTGTTTCATAATCTTCTGGAACGCTGTAGGAGTTACTCCTGTAATATTTTTAAACTGTTGGGATAAGTAAGCAACACTACTGTAATTCATCATAAATGATATCTCTGTAAGGGAAAGGTTTTCGGTAAGCAGTAGTTGTTTAACCCGTTCAATTTTATGCAAAATAATGAAATTTTCTATAGAAATAAAAGTGACTTCCGAAAATACCTGAGATAACGTCCTGTAGCTTTCTCCAAGCTTTTCGGAAAGGTATGTAGAAATTTTTAGTGCCTGTACCCCTTTGTCTGCATATAGCATTTCTATGATGGCATTTTTTATTTTTTGTACCAATATACTTTTTTGGTTATCTACAATCTCAATACCAAACTCTCTCAAAGAATGTACAAACTTGTTGTAGGTTTCCATTGGAATGTTCTCTTTAAACTTAACATATCCCGGTTCAGTTACCTTACAGTCTATATTAAATTTATCCAGCTGTTGCTGCAGCAGGACTTTACACATCATGTCTATGTTATATTTTATGTAAAGTTCCATTGAGTGTGCTTGCTAATAAGTGAGTAAAAATAAAGTTTTTTTTTAACATTCTGCAGGGGGTGCATAAAATTATAAATTCCGTGTGTTTAATTGTAATATTAGGTTTACAGCCCTATAGGCTACAATAGTCTGTATGAGCAATATCTAATTGTTTATTAAATGATTAAGACATAAAAACTTATTTAATTAATTTTAGATAAGAAAATCAGAATATCTATGTTTTTATATCAAAAACCGCCCGACGGAGGCATGCTTTATGCAGAAACCAATCTTAATAATGCTTTTCCGGAACCTTTTAATACTATAACTTCGTGTTTTTTTCTTGCTATTGCCATATACTGGACTATCAAATTAAAAGGTAAAGCTAAGGAGCATATTTTTTTGACTATTGCTGTTATATTTTTATACATAGGCGGAGTAGGTGGTACTATTTATCACGGACTGAGGCAATGGCGTTTTTTTATTATGATGGACTGGCTGCCAATTATGCTGTTATGTGTGGCAGCAGGCGTTTATTTTTTAGGACGGGTTACAAAATGGTATAATGCAGTGTTATTTGTTGTACTGTATATATGTTTTCAGGTATTTGCAAGAAATCACATGCAGGACGGCAATGACATTCAACTGTTTATAAATATCAATTATGCAATACTCGCAGGTATGGTTTTATTTCCTGTATTTGCATTTTTAGTTACTACAAATTTTAAAAACGGAAAATGGGTAAGTTTTGCCCTGCTGGCTTTCATTTTTGCCCTGCTTTTCAGGGTGTCGGACGGTAAATACTTTTTAGAATCGGGTACACATTTCCTTTGGCATACGTTCGGGGCTATTGCTGCCTTTTGTATGTTTCAGTATATCTATCTTGTTAATGAAAAACATTTAGAACCACAACTATGAAAAGCTATAAAAAGAATGACTTTCCGGTATCCCAAATCAGGAGATATCTGGAGCCAGGGCCTATCGTGCTCGTAAGCTCGCAGTATAAGGGCAAAACTAATATTATGACTATGGGATGGCATACAGTTCTGGATTTTACCCCATCGCTAATTGGCTGTATGATAACTGCTGAAAACCATAGCTTTGAACTGATCAAAAAGAGCAAAGAATGTGTAATAAATATTCCAGAATTGCACCTTGCAGAAACCGTTGTAGACATAGGCAACTGTTCTGGACGTGACGTGAATAAATTTGAGAAGTTTGGCCTTACGGCAGCAGAGGCAACTAAAATCAAAGCACCCCTGATAAACGAATGTTATGCCAATTTTGAGTGTAAGATACACGATGCTAAAATGCTTAATACCTACAACTTTTTCATTTTCGAAGTGGTTAAAGCTCATGTTCCTGTTTCTCCAAAGTATCCAAAGACAATACATTATACAGGTGATGGCCATTTTATGGTATCCGGTAAATCGTTGAGTCTAAAAGATAAATTTCTTCCGCAGAATTTATAAAAGTCGAAACCCGCCTTAATGAGCGGGTTTTGTATTTTAAAAGTTTAATTATTGCTTAGGCATAGCGGCCATATCCATAAAGAAGAATTCCCATTGGTGGCCGTCAAGATCTTCAAAATTTCGTCCGTACATCCATCCGTGGTCTTCCGTTTCTTTATAATGTTTTCCACCGGCTGCAATCGCTTTTTCAACTATTTCATCTACTTCCTTGCGGCTTCCTACAGAGAATGCATTAATAACTTCGGTGGTCGCTTTGGCATCTGATAAAGGCTTATTTGTAAATGTGCTAAAGAACTGTTCTGTAAGCAACATGGCAAAAATATTTTCACCTATTATCATTGATGTCCCATTCTCATTTGTAAAATCAGGGTTAAAGGTAAACCCCAGTTTCGTGAAGAACTCTACTGTTTTCTTAAGATCTTTAACCGGCAGGTTTACAAAGATTTGTTTGATAGCTGTCATTGTATGGTTGATTAAATGTTATATTTCAAAAATACAGTGATTACACCAATCTGTCAATGTGCAGACACGACAATAATAAGGGCGTTTCAGGACAAAATATTATAATACGTAATCTTCAAATAGTTTTTGTGCCCTGCGTTCCATGTCGTCGCACAGTCCCGGATGTGGCCTTGAAGTTTGTATTACCGAACTCCTCACAGCTGTTAACCACCTGAAACGTTCAGGAACTTCGAGCCTGGCAATAGGCCCGCCGTTTTTTGCGCCTTCTCCAATTTTCTGAAAAGATTCAAGGTTAAGGCGAATTTGTTCAACATCAAGTTCAGGGTCAAGCATAGTTAATTTGGCCTCGTTTATGGTAAACAAAACCTTTACAAACTTCTGCCTTTTGCAAAATACAATGATGCCTGCATTTACAAACTCTTCGCGTTCTACCCTTGGTAACACGCGAATTACGGCATACTCATATAAGTGCTTTTCTTGCATCGTTCGCTTGGTTTACAAATAGGTTTGAATTTTCTAAACGTGTCAATAAGAAAGCGTTATAGATCTCTTTTATTTCCGATGGAGATTTGTCCAGCTCTTCCCAATGCAGCCATTCGTCAGGGATAAGGGCTACAATAGAGCGTATCTTCTCTTCGGTAAGTATAGCTTTATATTCTGCATCAGTCTCTTCAATAAGGGAAGCCTGAGGCAATAATACATGGTCTTTAATCAGTGCAAACGGGCTCTTTGCATGCCCGATAGGATCGTTGAATGAATGATGAAAATAAAGGCTTGCACCGTGATCAATCAGCCATAATTCTTTGTGCCATATAAGCATGTTGGTATTACGGAAAGTCCTATCAACATTGGTTATATAAGCATCGAGCCATACAATTTGAGAAGCCATTTTGGCATCTACTGCAGTAACAACAGGATCAAAATTTATAGCTCCGGACAGGTAATGCAAAGCAAGGTTAAGCCCTTGAGAATGTTGCAGTAAGTCCTGTATTTCTTCATCGGCTTCGGTACGGCCAAAGGCTTCGTCGAGGTTGGCAAAGACCAGCTCAGGAACAGGTAATCCCAGGGCACGGGCAATTTCTCCGCCAATCAGTTCTGCGATTAGTGCTTTAGTACCGTGACCGGCTCCTTTAAATTTTAGTACATATTTATATTCGTCATCAGCTTCGGCCAGGGCAGGCAATGAGCCACCTTCGCGAAGAGGGGTAAGGTATCGCGTAACGTTTACCGTACGCAAATGGGGTGTGTTCTCCATATATTACGGGCTTTTTCAGCATAATTTAAATGTAAATATACCTAAATTAGGCCACAAAAAACAGCAATTTAATATTACGCTTTTTGCTCTCAAAGTGCCGTTTTCGTGCGTAAAATTAGAGTTATTTAAAATGCTGTAAATCATCAAGTTGTAAAATAATGTTACGCTTTACGTTTTTGAGTATGAAGCAAAAAAAGGGCAAAGAAAATAATCCTGAAATTTTGTTTCATCTAAATTTTATATCTATCATCTTTAAATTAATTCACCCTTTCTTAAGATTCGCTTAAGACCCATCCCGTCACTCAATTTACACTTTTAACGGGCGTTATTTTGTAATCACAAAGTAACGATTATGAAAACTCAGGGATCATTTAAATTTCAAATCCATCTATCAAAAAGGCTTAGCCTGCTACTTAATTTTATAAAAGTATTTATACTGTTATCACTGCTGCTTAGAGTGATATTTTATGTTTGGCAGTCGGCAGATGTATCATGGAATCCGCTTACAATCATAAGAACCTTACTAACAGGTATGTTCTTTGATCTTGGTACAGCATCATTTATAGTGCTACCATCATTACTATACATTTTTATAATGCCTAACCGCTTTACAGGAACATGGGCAGACAAAGCATTAACCTACTTTTTCTTTACCCTTACTGTATTCGTTCTTATGTTCACTTTTCTTGCAGAGCTTACATTCTGGGAAGAGTTCAGGACGCGATTTAATTTTATTGCAGTAGACTATCTTATTTACACTCATGAGGTTATAAGTAATATTCAAGAGTCATATCCATTACCACTGCTTGTAGGCATAGTACTGTTGGCTACTGCTCTGGTGGTATTTGTATTTGCTAAAAGAAATATATTTAAAAGCACTTTTTCAGAAGGCATATCACTCAGGCAAAGGGCTGCAGCGCTGGGATTGGGGCTTGCAGTTATGTTCCTGTTCGTTGGACTGATCAGGAATACCGATGCCGAGTGGTCTGCTAATCGATATAATAATGAAATCTCTAAGGCAGGAATCTATTCCTTTTTTGCAGAATTTCGAAATAACCGTATGGATTATGCTGATTTCTACACCACTCTTGATGAAAAATTGGCTTTTGCGTTAGCAAGGCGCAATGTAAAGGAACACAACACCCATTTTGAAGACAATACCCTCTCAATAAAAAGGAAGGTAGATGAAAAGGGAACATCTGCACATCCTAACGTTATTTTTATATTAATGGAAAGCATGAGCGCCTCGTTTATGAATGAATTTGGTAACGATAAGAATATTACTCCATATATGGATGATTTGGCGCAAAACAGCATATTATTTTCTAACCTGTATGCTACGGGCACGCGCACTGTTCGTGGTATGGAGGCCGTTACACTATGCATTCCGCCTACACCGGGCCAAAGTATTGTGAAACGCCCTGATAACCATAATCTGTTTACAGTATCTACAGTGTTTAAGGAACGTGGTTATGATAACAGTTTCTTTTATGGCGGCGATGGTTATTTTGATAATATGAACAGTTACTTTGGCGGCAATGGTTTTACTATCTATGACAGGGGAAGGGGCAGTGTGCTTAACGATGATATTAAAACGACACGTAATAATATTGAGGACAAAGAAGTAACCTTTGAAAATGCATGGGGTGTTTGTGATGAAGACATCTATAACAAGATGCTTTCGGTGGCAGACAACCATTATAAAGAGGGCAAACCGTTCTTCAATTTTGTAATGACAACTTCTAATCACAGGCCTTATACGTATCCTGATAATAAGATAGATATACCATCGGGTACTGGCCGTGACGGCGCTGTAAAATATGCCGATTTTGCCCTTGGTAAAATGCTTGAAATTGCCAGCACTAAACCTTGGTTTAAAAATACTGTATTTGTTATCATTGCCGATCATTGTGCAAGCAGTGCAGGTAAAGATGAAATAGATGTGGCTAATTATCATATCCCTGCAATTATCTATAACCTACCAAATGGCGTTAACCAAAAGATAAGCAGGCAATGTTCTCAGATAGATGTTTTCCCTACGCTGTTTTCACTGATGAATTGGGATTATAAATCTAATTTCTTTGGGAAAGACGTACTTCAGCCCGACTTTACCGAAAGGGCACTCATGGGAACCTATCGTAAACTTACCCTTATGAAAAAGGATGAGGTTATGATTCTGTCAGATCAGAAAAAGCAAAACTTCTACACGTATTCAATTAAGGATAATAGCCTGAAACCACGAAAAATTGAAAAAGGATTTTTGAATGAAGCCATCTCATGGTATCAGACGGCAGATTATCTGTTTAGCCACAAGTTGCTTAAGGAATAAAATATCAATATTCATATCTTATATTATACCTGAACTTATGAAATAAAACTACGCTATGTATGCCATGAGGGCATGCTGATTCACCTATACTATATTTTATGAAAGCGAAGTTTTTATTATTAATGCTGCTATGTATATCAGCACTTAATGCACAGGTAGTTACCGACTCAATTACTGCTGACACATTAAACAATGCGGCACAGTATAAATTTAATTACAAACAATTAATCATACCGTCGGTACTTATAGGTTATGGAGCAATAGGCCTGGAAAGCCATATGCTTATAGGTCTTAACAGGCAGATAAGGGATGAGGTAAAAGAAGATATAGATGAGAAGATATCGATAGATGACTTTTCCCAATATGCTCCAATAGCATCTGTATATGCACTTAATGCAATGGGTATTCAGGGTAAGAATAATTTTAAGGATCGCACTATTGTTATGGCTACATCATATTTAATAATGAGTAGTACTGTATTAGGGCTTAAATCGCTTACAAAAGTGGAGAGGCCAGATGGCAGTTCTAAGAATTCTTTTCCCTCAGGACATACAGCAACAGCTTTTGCCGGTGCGGAATTTTTATGGCAGGAATATAAGGATAAGTCTATATGGTATGGTATTGCAGGTTATGCGGTTGCTACCGGTACAGGAATGTTCAGGATTTATAATAACAGGCATTGGCTTACCGATGTTGCTGCGGGAGCAGGAATAGGTATTTTGAGTACAAAAATTGCTTATTGGCTTCAGCCCTATACAACCAGATTGTTTAAAGTCAGCAATGACGCCAGAGAACAAAAGTACACAACTGCTATTGCTCCTTTTTATAACGGTAATCAGTTGGGATGTACTGTAATGATACAGTTCTGAAAAAAGTAGTGACAGGAGTTCAAAACCTAGTCAAAATATTTAACTTTATTAAAAATTAGCAGATGGATATTCTGGTTGTTGAAGACGAGAAGGGGATATATAACTTCCTTAAGCAGGGTCTTGAGGAAGAAGGTTATAGCATAACCATAGAATCGTCGGGAGATAACGGTTTAGTTACGGCCCTTAAGAAACATTTTGATGTTATCCTGCTTGACTGGATGTTGCCAAAGGTTTCAGGCCTCGAGATATGCAAGACAATAAGAAAATCGAATAAAACAACCCCCATTATATTTCTTACTGCAAAAGATACTGTACAGGAAACGATAGCCGGCCTTCAGGCAGGGGCTAATGATTATATAAAAAAACCATTTAGCTTCGAAGAGCTGTTGGAGCGCATAAAAGTGCAGCTTCGAAATGTAACAGACGATAAGCCGCAATATACACTTGGGCCTGTTACCCTTCGTACCGATACATATCAGGTATTTTATAATGAGACCGAGGTTATACTTACACAAAAAGAATTTGCCCTTCTTGAATTTTTACTGAAGAACAAAGGGACAGTGTGCACCCGGACGGAAATCATTAAAAAGGTATGGAACATCCACTTTAATTATGATACGGGTGTTATAGATGTTTTTATAAACGGTATCCGTAAAAAACTGGGACTAACAAAAGAAGAAAATTACATTAAAGCCATACGCGGAGTGGGATATATTGCCAATGAAATCGATTAAACAACCTGCATCCATAAAAAACAGGATAGCCCTGTATAACCTTATAAGTACGGCCTTGCTTATACTGGTGGTATTTGCAGTTATCTACAGGATTGTATCTTTTTCTGTAAATAGCGATATAAACAAAGATCTCGAAATAGAAATAAACCTGCATACAGCATACGTAAGCAATCAGAAAGTATTTGTGGGGCTTGTAGACAGGGTAGAATGGAATGAAAGTGAACATAGGGAAATTATCATCAATCCGGTCTTTGTGCAGGCTTTCGATACAAACGGAAAATCAGTAGAAAAATCACCAAATTTAAAGGATGAGAACCTTAAATTGCAAAGAGATAAGATTTCAAAACATTATAAAGATGCTTACGTGGCAGGCATTGCGATACGTCAGGTTCAGGCGCCACTGTTATTTAAAGGTCAGCTTAAAGGTTACGTAATCATTGCAATGTCGGTCGAGCAGCCCGCTATGGTACTCGATAATTTATTACTGGTGCTGCTGGTGGCTTATCCAATTGTACTGTTAGTGCTAACTATTATTACAAGAATTGTTGCCGGACAAACTATTAAACCCGCATTGGATATTATTGCTACAACGCAAAATATTACCGATAATAATTTTGATCAAAGAATTACGCTTCCTAAAAACAAAGATGAGTTGTATGTGCTATCCTCTGCAATTAACGGATTGTTAGACAGGATAGAAAATGCTATCGCCCGCGAAAAGCAATTTACATCTGATGCTTCACATGAGCTTCGTACGCCCCTTGCTGTGCTCAAGGGTACTATGGAAGTACTTATCCGTAAACCCCGTACAGCCGAAGAATACAACGAAAAAATAAAGTACTGTATTAATGAGGTAAACCGGCTAAATGAAATGGTAGACCAGTTGCTGCTTATGGCACGCTTTGAAGACCAGCATATGGCTGCTACCTATCAAAAAGTAGTACTCGATGAAGTCATCCTTCAGGCATTGGAACGTTATTCGCCAAAGATTGAAGCTAAAGGCCTGGAAGTAATTTTCGATTTTAAGGAGCATTTTGAAGTAACTTCAGATGCAGGAATGACATCGCTTATTATAGAGAATATATTATCTAATGCTATAAAATATTCTACTTCAAATGGAGTTGTAAATATAAATCTTATAAAACAAAACAATACAACAGTTTGTTTTATTAAGGATAATGGCATAGGCATAGCAGAAAACGACCTGGATAAAATTTATGGACAATTTTACCGTTCGGAAGCGCTTAACCATAGTGACGTTAAAGGAACCGGACTTGGACTTTCTATTGTAAAAAGGCTTTGTACTATTCTTAATATCGGGTTAGATTTACAGAGCGTAAAAGATAAAGGCACTACTGTAACACTAACTTTTCCTGACTAAAATAAAAAATCCCACGTCTTAAAGAAGCGGGATTTGAGTGTATAGTAAGAGATTTTAAGCGTTACGCCTGCAGACTGTATCTTTTCCAGTTGGAATTGATAGAATCATTCAGATGGTTTCTAAGTCTCATGGTCCTGAATTCGGGCATTGCCAGAATCTTTTCCACCAACTGAAAATTGCGTTTTGTTGCAGCTTTACCATAACCGGCTAAAAACTGGTTGCAAAAGTAAACTACTTCGGCACCGTCTTTTTTATCTACCTTGATAGTTTCGCGGACACTGTTTCTGGTAGCACCATTGGAAGGCCAGGTATAATTGCTTTTAAATGCAAGATCATTCGCTGTAAAATCCATCTTTGCTGTATTTTAAAGTTAATAGACTCAAATATAACCAAATGAAACGGGGCAGCCTAAGTAATGCAGGACTAATCTGTAATTTAACATAATTCGTTTACCTTAATTACACTGCCATTTCTGCCAAAACAGTTTCATCTCTGAAGATCTTTTTGATCACTTCAATCTCATCGGCATAAATAGTTTTCTTGCGCGTTGCAAAGTGTAATGTGTTGCAAAGCTTTGGTTCACCTTCCCAAACCAGTTGAATCTGTCCGCTTTCAATTTCACGTCGGCATAAGAAATCGGGTATTACCGCGAGTCCAATACCGCTTGCCAAACAACGTACAATAGAGTTGAGGTTAGGTACAATATAATTCGGCCTAAAATCAGGGTATTTATTAAAGTTTAACTGCCAGAAACGGCGCAGGTGTTCCATATCACCCGTAGTTCCGTACCATTTTTGCTGTTTTAGCCATGTTTCAAGTGCACTACGGTCTTCAAGCGCGGCAATGGTATTAATCGCATCTTTGTCTATGTTATTACCACCTACAAGTACAATTGTCTCTTTGCCAAAAGCTTCGTAATCAACATCTTTACTGATAACCATTTGAGGAGTAATAATAAGATCCAGAATACCTTTTTCAAGATTCTCAATCATTTCAGGATATTCTCCAAACTGGATTATAATATTAAATGGGAGTGTGGCTATATACGGTTCCAATGTAATCTGAAAATTTTCAAAACACATGCCCACGCTAATAGTTGGCGTATGCTTTTCGGTGCTTCGCTGAAAGTTTTTTTCGGCTTCTTCAAGTTTAGATAAAGCATCATTTATGAAGTTATATAAGGCTTTACCACGTTCTGTAGGAGCCATGCGTCGGCCTTTTCGGTCAAACAATTTGTATCCGGTATAGTTTTCAAGTGAACTTAAATGCAGGCTTACCCCGGGCTGTGAAATAAACAGTTCCTGTGCGGCCCCTGTTAACGTTCCTGTTTTGTATACAGCCTTAAAAGTTCTGTACCATTCTAAATTTACCATAGCTTAACTATTATAATTATGATGCAAAGGTATAAATTATCTTATTTTTATAATAGTTTATGTTGTGGTAAATTTGTAGTGTAAATATTAGATATATATTATGACAAAGATATTCATCATTAACGGAGGCCAAAGCTTTGGTCATTCAGGCGGAGAGTTCAATAATACAGTAGCAGCACAAACATTTGATTTCTTTACAGATAGCGAAGGTTTTGAAGTAAAGATAACAAACGTGAGCGACGATTATGATCCTGCCGAAGAAGTAGAAAAATACGTTTGGGCAGATGTGGTTATTTATCACACACCGGTTTGGTGGTTTCAGCTACCTTATAACTTTAAAAAATACATAGATGTTGTATTTACCGAAGGCCATGCTAAAGGTATCTATAACAGTGACGGACGTTCGTCTGCTAATCCGGCTATAAATTATGGTACAGGGGGTGCAATGCACGGGCGCAAATATATGCTTACTACATCATGGAATGCACCTAAAGAAGCTTTTACGCTTCCGGGAGAATTCTTTAATGAGCGTAGTGTAGACGATGGTGCCTTATTTGGTTTTCACCGAATGAATGCCTTTACAGGTATGGAGCAATTACCTTCGATGCATTTTCATGACGTTGAAAAAAATGCCGACATACCCCGTGACCTGAAACTATACAAAGAACATTTAGAAACCATTTTTAGTAAAGAATATGCAAATTAATTTAACTGCAATAATTAAAAGCCTACCCGAAAAAGCAGACGAAATGAAAGCCGTATTATTAGAACTTGTTGCAGGTTCTACCAAAGAAGCGGCTTGTATTCAGTATGATCTTCATCAGGTTGCTGAAACGCCAAACGTATTCATTTTTCATGAAATTTGGCAGGATGCCGAAAGTCTGGAACAACATAACAAAACTCCGCACATACTTAAATTTATTGAGAGTGCAGGGCCATTACTTGCCGAAGCTCCGGGAATTTATATAACCAATAAGCTTAATTAATTATGGAATACAGGAAATTAGGAGAATCAGGATTAGAGCTTTCAGCAATTACCTATGGTGCTTTTGCTATTGGAGGGACTTTATGGGGCGGAACCGAGAAGCAGGATTCTATAGGTGCCATACAGGCGTCAATTGATAATGGGGTTACTTCTATAGATACAGCTCCTTTTTATGGGTTAGGGCTTAGCGAAGAACTTATCGGTGAAGCTATTAAAGGCAGAGATCGCAGTAAGATTCAACTGTTAACGAAGTTCGGACTTGTTTGGGATGGAAGTAATAATGGCAAAGGTGAATTCTTTTTTGATGCTCAGGAAAACGGAAAGACATATCCTGTTTATAAGTTTGCTTCAAAAGCTAATGTTATAAAAGAAGTAGAGGAAAGCCTGAAAAGATTGGGTACAGATTATATTGATCTGTTGCAAATTCACTGGCCCGATGCAACAACGCCGATCGACGAAACCATGCTTGCACTTGAAGATCTTATAAAACAAGGAAAGATAAGGGCAGCAGGAGTAAGCAACTATAGTGTAGAGCAGCTGAAAGAAGCTTCTAAGACCATCAAAATTGCTTCTAACCAGGTGCCATACAGTATGCTTAACAAAAGCATTGAAAAGGATTTGGTACCTTATGTTTTAGAAAATAATATTGGAATAATTGCTTACAGCCCAATGGAGCGCGGCCTGCTTACAGGTAAATATTTTAAAGATGCTAAACTTAAAAATGACGATCATCGTAACGGTTATTTCGGGCAGTTTGATGCTGAAAAAGTAAAAGCATTCCTTGAAGCTATCGAGCCATTGGCTGCAGCTAAAAATGCTACTCTTTCACAACTTGTATTACGCTGGACTTCACTTCAGCCGGGTATAACGGTTGTATTGGCAGGTGCCAGAAATGCAACACAGGCTGTAGACAATGCAAAAGCAATGGATATAACTATTGCTAATGACGAAATGAAATTTGTCAATTCTGAACTGGCAAAGATTTAAATATTATTGGGGGATTTTAAAAAGCCGTTTGTCGTTATGACAGCGGCTTTTTGCTTTGTAACAGGTTATTTAACTTTTTGTAAGCGATATTGGTTTGATTTTTGGGTAATTTGTGATCCGATAGAAATATAGCCTATGAAAATATATAAGACACCTTTACTACTGGCAATGGCCCTAACATTTACATTTTGTAGAAAAGAAGTAAAAGAATCTAAACAGGTTAACGAAGATAGAGTTATAGCAGTTGCTAACAATGATCCTGAACGACAGGAAATAATCGCATTTGCAAAAAAATATATGGGTACAAAATACTGCTATGCAGGAGGAAGTCCCGAAAAAGGTTTTGACTGTTCAGGCTTTGTAAATTTTGTATATAAGCATTTTGATATCGAGCTTCCACGAAGCTCATCAGGATTTACAACATTAGGTAAGCCGTTAAAGCCTGAAGATTTTAAAGTAGGCGATATACTTGTATTTTATGGATATCGTGATAGTAAATCGGTAGGGCATGTGGGTATAATATGCGAAGCTAACGGTATGAAATCTAAATTTATACATTCATCATCAGGAAAAGAAATGGCAGTTACCATAAGCGAATTAGGATCGGATATGTATACTAAAAGATTTTATAAATGTATCGATCCTTTTAAGCTCTGATGGGTGCCGGTTGTTAGATTTTAAAGTTCTAATATAAAATAAAACAGGTTATCCCAATGCTGTAAGCATCCCCGGAATAACCTGTTTTATTTTTTAGAGGTTAGAGAATAGGGCAAAATTCAAATCCAAATTCTCAACTTCATAAATTAATTATTTTGCGGCATACAATAAACCGGATAGTCTTTCATCACGTTTGTAGATGTCTTCAAAGAAGGCTACATTACCATTTTCATCTGCCCATGCTGTAAAGTAAGCAATATATACAGGGATTTTCTTTTTAAGGCTGTAAGTACTTTCTTTTCCGGCATTCATAGCTTTATCTACTCTTGCTTCTGTCCAGTTACCATCTTCTTTAGTAATCATTATGGCAAGGTCACGGGCTTTTTCTACGCGCACACAGCCGTGGCTAAATGCCCTGTCATCCTTATTGAAAAGACTTTTTGCAGGAGTATCGTGAAGGTAGATATTATTCTGATTTGGGAACATGAATTTCACTTTTCCTAACGAGTTTTGTCCACCCGGTTTTTGACGTACACGACCGTTGTACCATTCCATATTGTGTTTTGAAAGGTAGTTCGCATCTTTTGCAATTCCCGGTTTAATCTCTTTATTTAAAATACTGGTAGGTATGTTCCAGTAAGGGGCAAATTGCAGATAGCTCATTTCGCCACTAAATACTACCGTTTTATTCAGTTCTTTACCTACAACAACTTTAGAGGTAAATGCAGGCTTCCCTTTTTTGAAATATACCAATCGATATGAAGGTATGTTTACAGCAATTACTTCAGGAGCTTTGTCCATTTTTGGAGATATCCAGCGGCAACGTTCCATATTTATCGAAATTGCTTTTATAAGCTGGGAGACAGGCATATTCATTTCTCTAACAATTGCCGGGCCTATTTTTCCATCAAATTCACGATTATGCTTTTGCTCATACGCTTTAAGGCCTTCAAGAAGTTCGCTGTCGTATACCGCTTTTCCCGAATCGTTTTTCATATATCCCTCAAGCGTAAGTCGCTTACGTATTTGTACTATCGCCGTAGCCGAATCGCCTTCTTTAAGCGATTTTACACCTTCATTCAAAGCAATGGTTCCCCATCCACCTTTTTTTTCTATTTCACGGTATTTTTGTAACCCTTTACGCAAATTATAATATTGGCTAAAAAGTTCCGACTCATCTCGTTTTATAAGTTTAGGATCCTGCATCAATGTATCCAGATAGGCTACATAATCTACCCTTTCGCGAGGCAGGTACCATCCGGTTTCTTTACTTTTACTCGGATCAAGGCCTTCTAATACATTTTTGGTATAATAAAAGTACATTGAGCTTATCAGCAATTCGCTGTTTGTATCCGGTTTACTTTTCGCATCATCAAAAACCTGATTTAATTCTTCTTTATAAGGCACCTTAATTTCAAGCCCTTCATTATCAAGCTGATTTACCCTGTTATGCACTACGTCAGCAAATTCTATAAGTCCACCTTTATCCTGCCATATATAATGATGGTGTTTAGAATAAAGTGTTCGTACTTCTTTTTCAAACTGTTTGAAGTCAGGATGCTTTTGAAAGAAAGTATTAAATTGTGTTGTATCTAAAGGTATTGCAGGATCTTCATGATCGTGTACTTCGGTGTTGTCAGATACGTTTTCTCCATCCTTATTCTTTTTACAGGAAGTAACCAGAAAGGAGAATCCTAAGATAAAGGCTAATAATAAATTTGTTTTTTTCATGGCGTTTTATGTTTACATTAAAAGTAGGAAAAAAACTGTTATCATTGCAGGGCTTATCATTTATATATGATAGGTTTAACTAACAATTATGAGCATTATAATTTTGTCTTAAGATTATAATCCGTCTAATCATGATTTGTTAATTTTGTAGCAAAATAAAAGATATGGAAAGCTTTTCAGCCCTTATAAACAGCCCCGAGCCGGTACTTGTAGATTTTTTTGCCACTTGGTGCGGACCATGTCAAATGCTGGCGCCAATACTTAAAGAAGTTAAAGATACTTTGGGCGACCGTATAAAAATTATAAAGATAGATGTAGATAAAAATCAGGCGTTAATGTCTAATCCGCAATTTCAGGTGAAAGGCGTACCTACGTTAATGCTATTTAAAAGCGGTAAGATGTTGTGGAGGCAAAGTGGGGTGGTACCAAAAGAAGACCTGATAAGGACTATAAACAGTTTTCAGTAATGAGTGATCAGTGTTCAGTTAGCAATTAACTTCACCCAATAGTATGCGAAAAGAAACTGCATACTGAACACTAATTACTGTATGCTTTAAACCGGCTCTTGTTGGCTAAGGCAATGGAAACTACCCAGCCCCCAAATAAGATCTGTTGAATCTATGCCTATAACCTCGCGGTCTTTAAAACATGATTGTATGATATCTAAAGCTTTAATATCGTTTACGCTATCCTGAAAGGTAGGTACAATAATGCTTTTGTTTGCAATGTAAAAATTGGCATACGATGCAGGAAGCCTCTGGTCTTCATAAACAACGGCTTTAGGCATAGGCAGTTCAATAACATTAAGCTGTTTGCTATCTTCAAGTCGCATTTTGTGTAGCAATTTCAGGTTGTCCTGAAGCAGTTCATAATTCTCGTCGTTTTTATCGTGTTCAACAACAGTTAGTACGGTGTCTTCATTTACAAAACGGGTAATATCATCTATATGGCCATCAGTATCATCACCTACAATACCATCTCCTAACCAAAGGATATGATTAACGCCATAGTATTCGAATAAATACTCTTCAATCTGTTTTTGGCTAAGGTGTGGGTTGCGGTTTTCGTTAAGTAAACAGGCAGTAGTGGTCATTAATGTGCCTTTGCCATTAAATTCAACAGAACCGCCTTCCATCACAATACCCGGATGAAAAACTTTTAAACCTAACGCCTCACCAATACGTGTTGGGATAACATCATCAAGATCGTAAGGAGGATATTTATCGCCCCATGCATTATAACCCCAGTCAACAATAGCTTTTTCACCAGATTGTTTATTAACTAAAAACGCAGGGCCATGATCGCGGCACCATGCATCGTTAGTAGGGTGCAGGTAAAAGGTTATTTCATTGAGTTTTGCTCCCGGAACACTAGGTGCAAATTTTTCAATTTCTGTTAATGCAAATTGTTGCATTGCAGCATCGGCAACGTTGATGCATACTTTCTGATGACGCGATACCTGAAGAATAAACTCGCAGTAAGGCTTATAGATAGTATGCAGTTTACCCGGCCATGAAGCCTCTTTATGAGGCCATGAGAGCCATAGCGCACGCTGCTGTGCAAATTCTGCCGGAAATGAAAAACCCAGCTGTTTTGGAGTTGGTGTATTGAAAGTCATTATAATCGTATAGATGTGAGTGGCAACCTGAAACTTTAAACCTGAAACAAAGAATTATTCTTCGTCGATATAGCGTTTTGTTATAGGCTGATAGCTGTCGATTCTTCTGTCACGAAGAAAAGGCCAGTGTGTACGGTAATGATCGGTTTGTTTGGTATCAAGTTCAACTACAGTTGTTTCTTCCTCATCGTGAGAACCAAGATACATTAGTTTACCCTGTGGGTTAGCCACAAAGCTTCCTCCCCAGAATTTCATAGCGCCATCCTGCTCAAAGCCTACACGGTTAACGCTCACTACGTGAACACCGTTGGCAACAGCGTGTGAACGCTGGATGATCTGCCATGCATCATACTGTTCTTTATTGGTTTCTTCATCCTGATCTGTAGCCCATCCGATAGCGGTAGGGTAGAACATGATCTCTGCACCCATAAGCGCGGTAATACGGCTAGCCTCAGGATACCACTGATCCCAACAGATAAGAACACCAATTTTGGCGAACTTGGTCTGGAATGTTTTATAACCCAGGTCGCCCGGAGTAAAATAGAATTTTTCGTAAAATGCGGGATCATCCGGAATGTGCATCTTGCGGTATTTGCCAAGGTAAGTACCATCGGCATCAATAACAGCAGTAGTATTATGATAAAGGCCTTCAGCACGTTTTTCAAATAATGAGGCAATAATTACCACATTAAGTTCTTTAGCAAGCGGTGATAAAGCGTCTGTACTTGGGCCGGGAATGGCTTCGGCAAGTTTAAAATTTTCATAATCCTCTACATCGCAAAAATACAGTGAGGTAAACAGCTCCTGAAGACATATAATCTGTGCGCCGTTAGCAGCAGCATTACGAATTTCCCTGATAGCTTTATCTATGTTTGGCTGCTTGTCTTTCACACAGCTCATCTGCACTAATCCTACTTTTACTTTACTCATGACGTTACATAAAAATTGAGGTGCAAATTTACGCAAAAAGTTTGGTTTTTTATAAGATATGCTGTTAGGGTTTGGTTAAAGTGAAACGTTTAAACATTACATAGTTATAATACTCTTTCTTAACGTAAAGACTATCGTTAAGATAATTTATTAGGAAAAATTTTAGTATTTTAGCTTTAAGTATAATTGAAACACTATTTAAAAAATAGGGTTTTACCTAATACAATGACAATGATATATACCAATTTTGAACAACCAATTTAGTAACCAATTCAATATTACTTATGAAGAAAATTTTATTTTTTATTGCTGTTACATTAACAGTAATTATTGGATGTAAAAAAGAAAAGGAGGCTGAGTCTGTAGAGGCGCCATTGGCTGCTCCGGGAAAAATTAATTGTGATACGAATCCTCTTATAATAGAACTGAAACAACGAATGAATACCCAGACATATAGTCAGGTATTAGCTTGGTTAAAGTTAAAAGCCAAAGATATTTGTGATGGCTCAAACGGAGAACTGATTGAGTGTATGGAGTATTTTCATAAGTTTCCTAATCAGGCAGCGTTTACTACTGCTGCACAATCGCATCCTGAAAATTCGGCCATTATTATTCCTTATATAAAAAAATGGGAAGATGTGCAGACATATCTTGCTACAATTGATTGTTATGATGACTATGTAGGGTTCAATTTTACCACAAATGGTGTGAGCTTTAAAAAGGTCCCTATTTTTACAGATACAGAATCTAATTATTCAAAGCCTTTTTTGTTAGGTGTTGGTAAAAAGTTGAACCTTAAAACTGGAGATGAATTTCGTTTTTCAAAGGCTCTTGAATCTGGTAATCTTAAAGTGATTTTTGAAATTAGGAGATATATAACGCCAACTACATTTGATTCTTTTTACTATAATTTCTCAAATAAACCGCCATTGTATGGTAAGCTTTTAGATAGAAAACCTTAATAAAGGAAAGGGATTTATGGTTGAAATCTTTTTTAAAAATACAAACCTTATACAGTTGTTGGTTTTTTTAACCTTCGGTATTGCTGTTTTTTGTTTGAATTTAAAACAGATATCACATAAGTTTTTGTTAGCAATTCTAACATGTAGTTTTTTTAACGAGTTTATGACTTTCTTATGTATTATAAGTAAAGTAGATTATAGTCTTTTATATTCTATTAGTGCTATAGTACATAATGGCTTGTGGTTGATTTTGTTGTACAGCCTTACTACAGTGAGCAAGTTGTTTGAATATTTAATAGTCATGTATTTTTGCTTTGCTGTTATGAACCTTTTTATGTTTGAAGGATTAGATCAATTCAATAATTTTACATTTGTTACAGGTGCATTTTTGTATTTAATATTTTTTATAATTATAAGTTTTCGACAGTTAAAAATAGAAAATTTTACATTCTTTTATTCAAATAATTACTTGTTGCTTTTTGCTCCTGTTTTCTTTTTTTTAGGTCTGAGTTTTTATTTTGGATTTAGAAATTCTGATTTGGGAGACATTGAGATAATTGGCGATATGAGCCTGTATAAAGTAATAATTTATTTTGTGAATATCATATATTATGGATCATTGATACTTTTTATACTACTTGAAAATAAAATAAAACATGCAAAATAGTACTATAGCTCTCGGCATCGTTATCGCAATATTTTTTGCCGTCTTAATAGTACTATTTTGTTTTTTACTCGTTAAGCTATATATCAATAAAATAAAAAACTATACAAAAGTTATTTATCAAAAAGACCTTGATTTTCAAAAAACGCTTAATGCTACAATTGTAGAAACCCAAGAGCAGGTTTTAAATAACATTTCGCAGGATCTTCATGATGATGCCGGCCAACAGCTGACCTATATCAATTTTGTGGTAGAAAACCTTAAGTTTGATAACCCCCAACTTAATGATGCACTTAACCCGTTAAGCCAGTCGATTGGTAAATTATCTAATTCAATTCGCAGCATTAGTCATTCATTAAATAGCCAGTTATTAATTCAGGACAGTCTTGTAAAGGCTATAGAATCAGAGATAGAACGACTTAAGAACAACACACGCATACAATTTGACTTTGTTATTATCGGCAGCCGCAAAAAAACGTTCGGCAGCAATGAAAAGATAGTTGTATACCGCATTTTTCAGGAAGTGGTAAACAATGCTTTAAAGCATTCCGGAGCGTCGAATATTGAAATTAGATTAAAAACAGAACCTCGTTTTGAGCTCATTGTTTCAGATAATGGAAAAGGTTTTGACTTTAATTCAGAAAGTGGAAACAAGCCGGGAATGGGAGTTAAAAACATTATTAAACGGGCTGAAATTATTAACTTTAAAGTGCAAATCGATTCTGCTCCTGGAAAAGGAACAACGATAACAGTTTCTGAAAAATAGGCTATGGAAAAAATTACTATCGGTATTGTAGACGATCATAAAATTGTAAGGCAGGGCTTAAAAGAACTTCTCGAAAAAATAAGCAATTACAAAGTAGTTGCTGAATTTGATAATGGAAACGATTTTTTGAATGCATTACCAATTGAAGATAAACCGAACTTGTTTATTGTAGACTATTCTATGCCGGGACTCAATGGGGTAGAGGTTCTTCAGGCACTTGAAGAAAAGAAAGAAGAATATAAAGTATTACTCCTTACCCAACATTTTGATGAGCAAATAATAGATGCAGCTTATCATCATGGAGCAAGAGGTTTCCTGCACAAAAATTGTACTGCACAGGATTTAAAGTTTGCCATAGATAATATTGCTGCTATTGGTTATAACAATGTGGTAGAGATATTAAAACGCGTAAGAAAATACGATCCATCTGCAAATGCCGAACCAAAAAGTACCATAAAACTTACCGACAGAGAACATGAATTCCTCAAACTCGTTTGCAACGAAAAGGAATACACTTACGAACAAATGGCAGATATTATGTCTGTCTCAGTTAAATCTATAGAAGCATACCGCACAGCACTTTTTGAAAAGCACAACATAAAATCTAAAGTAGGTCTGGTGTTATTTTCGTATAAATACAAACTTACCGAACCATTTATTTAAATTTGTAAATTATAATTAAACAGTTTCTTCGGTAAAGTTTTGTTTTGCAGGCAATATTACAATAAACTTCGCTCCCTTATCTTCAGAAGCTGTTGCTTCTATAAGTCCGTGGTGGTTTAGTACTATCTTTTTACAGATTGATAATCCAATTCCTGTACCTGAGTATTCAGACTTGCCATGAAGCCTTTGGAAAATGTTAAATATCTTATCTGCATATTGCTCATTAAACCCTATTCCATTATCGTTAAACTCAATTTTATAGTACGGCATACTTTGGCTAAAGCCAATATGATCTTCAATCTCTTTTTCAGAAAGTAGAACAGCTATTATAGCAATAACAGGTGCTTTATCAGGTCGTCTGTATTTTAATGAATTTGTAATAAGGTTACTAAATAACTGCGACATTTGCCTTGGTATACCTTCAATAACAGGAAGATTATTGTAGTTAATTTGAGCATTTGATTGTTCAATTATCAGTTCAAAATCATTTATAGTATCATTTATTACTGTATTAAGATCTACCAGTTCAAAGAGACTATTATCTTTAGATAACTGCGAATAGGCAAGAATATCGCTAATAAGGTCACTCATTCTGTCGGCAGAATTGTTAATCTTGTTCAGATAGGTTTTAGATTTGATATCTATATTTTCAAGGCTTGCCATTAGCATTTTAGAGAAAATGCTGATTTTCCTGGTAGGTTCCTGTAAATCATGAGAAGCTATATAAGCAAATTGTTGGAGTTCTTCATTATTTTGCTGTAATGCATTTATTGCATTGGCCAACTCGCCGTTAGCAGACTGTAGTTCTTCCGTACGCTGTTTTACCTGGTATTCCAGTTCCTGCTGAAGCCTTCGTTCTTTTGTAACATCCAGTGCGCTGCCGCTAAGGGTTTCTGCATTACCTTCTTCGTCATAAGAAACCTGTGCCTGTGCGTGAATAATACGTATCTGTCCTGTCAGGCGGTTAATAATTGGGTGTTCGTTCTCATATTTGCCTGACGATCCCGGTGCTATTGATGCCTGTATGGCATCGTCAACCATTTCAACATAATCGGCAGGTAGCGGGTTATAAGCGTCATCAATAGATTTAGTGTCTTCGGAAAAGCCCAGCCAGTCCATAAAACGCTGCGAATAAGTAAAGGTATTGTCTTTAATATTGTATCTCCAGGTTGCAAGTTCTGCTAATTCAATTGCGCCCCGCAGAGCCATACCGGTATTCTCTGCTTTTTTACGTGCCTCTACTGCATCTGTTACATCAATTGCAATATCGAGTATCGCATACACCTCATAATTTTCATTAAAGAGGGGTGTATAGGTAATATTATAATAATTATAAGTGGTTACGCCATTTTGAACAATGATTACCTGATCGCCATTACTTTGATACATTTTTCCTGTTGTAAAAACATCATCAAGAATTTTAAGGAATGGCTGGCCATGTGTAACAAGTTCCGGCATGGCTTCGCGTAGAGGTTTGCCTACAATGTCCCAGCCTTTGCCTACTATATCAATAAAGGTTTGGTTGGGCATATCAACTATAAGGTCCCTGCCAACAAATAAACCTATTCCTGCTGGTGCTGTAGCAATAACAGATTTAAGTTTCGCCTCACTCATTTCCACCTTAATCCTTGAATGTACTTGTTGTGTAACATCTGTAGCCACTACCAATACACCCGATACATTTTTTTCAGTATCATACATTGGCTGATAGGTAAGGTCTACATAAATCACTTCAAGGCCATTTTTTCGTAAAAGAGTAACGGCAGCTTCTTTGGCTATATAAGCAACACCGGATCGTATTACTTCAAGCAATAATTCTTCAAAGCCCTGGCCCTCAATTTCAGGTAAAGCCTGTAGTAATGTTTTACCGATAATATCGTCAGGTTTTCGTCCTACCAATTCTCCATAGAATGGATTACACATTGTAAATACCAGATCGTTGCTTAAAACGGCAATACCCACCGGCGATTGTTCAAAGGAGTCCAGTATTTTTTTCTGGCTTTCGGCAATAAGGCGTTGTGTATTAACTTGTTCAGTGACATCTATAGCCATATCCATCACGCCATAAACATTTCCGTTAGCATCGAAAACCGGCTGATAAGTAAAATCGAAATAATAAATACCAAGTACGCCGCCTACTCTTAATTCGCAGGCCGCTGCATTCATTTGGTAGGGTATACCTGTAGTATATACCTCTGCAAGAATTTCAAGGAAGGGTTGGCCTATCAATTCAGGTACTGCGAGATGTAAGGGTTGGCCAATTGCAGAATGGTCTGCTCCCCAAAGATTGAGCATCAGGTCGTTTGCAACTTCAACAATCATATCTATCCCTGTAAAAAGGCATGTTGCAATAGGCGCCTGGTCAATCATAAAACGAAAACGTTCCTCGCTATCTGTTAGGGCTTTACGTCCCTTTATAAGTTCGTCCACATCCATGCAATATCCGGCATACCCTTCAAAATTGCCATCACTGTCATAATAAGGATCACCTCCGGCACGGCACCATAACGTTGTTCCGTCTGCTTTGTTAAGCCTGAAAATCACTTCATAGTGCGATTTTGTAGCGCTTGCCAATGCAAAAGCATCGGCACATTTTTGTCTGTCTTCTTCAAAAATAGAACTTTGTGAATCGCCGCTTACATATTCTTCATAAGATAGCCCTGTCCATTCTATCATGGCTTTATTTACGTATGTAATAATTCCTTCTGTATCAGA
>Ga0157370_10001833_pt1 | contig 26197 bp, 26 predicted proteins | sample C35metaG_FD_113463 | JGI IMG/M metagenome (GOLD analysis project Ga0157370, IMG submission 113463) | Corn rhizosphere microbial communities from Kellogg Biological Station, Michigan, USA - C3-5 metaG | ecosystem: Host-associated > Plants > Roots > Rhizosphere > Soil | place: USA: Michigan...
GGAAGAGGATTGGGATTGAGGAAGGTTTCCGGCAAATCTAATGGATACCTTTTCGAAAACGTGTCACCTCTCTGGATAAACGCCGTATTCACCCACTAAAATTGTCGCGTTTACCCAGCATTAGCATTATCTTTATTAACGAGATTTGTATTTTAACAAAAACAATAAAACAATGAGAAAAATAATCGTCTTGTCAATGATCACATTAGATGGAGTCATGCAGGCTCCTGGCGGGCCAGAGGAAGATACATCCGGAGGATTCAAATATGGCGGATGGGTTGCGCCTTATAGTGATGAAGTTTCCGGTGGGGTTATGCAAAAATTAATGAAACCTGCAGATCTTCTTTTGGGCAGAAAAACATTTGACATCTGGGAAAACTACTGGCCTGAACATGCAGACTATTGGCCCGGTATCAATGATGTTACCAAATACGTTATGTCCACGACCAGGGAAAAATCTGATTGGGAAAACTCAGTTTTTGTCAGTAGCCTGGCAGATATCCAAAAGCTCAGGAATTCAGAAGGTGCTGACATCCAGGTTTGGGGCAGTAGCCAGCTCATTCAACTGCTCCTTAAGAATGACATGGTGGACGAGCTCTGGCTCATGATTCATCCGTTGACGCTTGGCGAAGGGAAAAAGTTATTTACTGATGGCCCGATACCGGCAGCCTTTACATTAGCAGAAAGTACCGTTGCAACCAGTGGAGTTATTATTGCCAATTACAAGAGGGCAGGGAAGGTGGAGACGGGTACTGTTGGAGCTTAAGGAGAAAATGTATAGCTTAGCTTAAATATAAAGCTTATGGTTTCAACACATCATTAAAGCATATCTTTTCCTTGATGTTGTTGATGAAGAGACTAAAGACCGTTGTTAAATAAGGAGGACACCCAGAGGGAAACCAAGAGTTAAATTATAACGCTGAATGGGACGCCAGGTATTTTGACAAGTTAGAAGCATTGATTAACGCGGCACCTGAAATACTTAATTGGACTTTTATTGCTTTTATCACACCCTGAGACGTCGACTTTGACATGAATTATGAAAGACATTCAACTGAAGCAAAGGGAAATGTGATTTGTGCCTTTAGAGAATCCAAATAATACAGCAGCAATTGGAATAAATTTATGTATGAGAAATTTTGAATTAGTAAAGATAGTGAATGGCTTCAACCTGCTGTTTATAAAATATTAGACCTCAATAATCTGTTTCCAACTTTCCAAAACTATATTGTAATTTTAAAATCAAAAGTTACCTCTGGAAATTGCTTTATAAAAAATGTAGCATAGTTTAGCTAAATACGGGAACGTTAACTCACCAAGTTACTCTACACATCCATGCACACTTCTCCACTTCTCACTCAACTTAAACAGGTTTATAAAGTCTCTGACAAAGATTGCGTAAGGCTTATTCAATTGTTTGAACCATTGGAGGTAAAGAAAAATGAACATCTTTTCCGCATGGGAGAGATAGCCAGGTATGTTTACTTTATAGAACAAGGATGTTTGAGACAATATTATATTAATAATAATGGCGAGGAGCGCACCATTTATTTTAAAGTGGAAGATGGTTGGTGCAGCGAACTGCAAAGTTTCCTGGATAATAAGCCGACTGAATTGTGCCTGCAGGCGCTTGAAAACAGCAAACTGCAAATCATCAATCAAAAGAACTGGATCTATGCAGTGACCCGGGTTAAATCTTTTACAATGGGGTTTATAAGAGCCCAGCAGGACACGAATTATATCCTGAAAAAAAGGCTTGCCGAAGCAACTGTTGAAACGCCGGAAGAAAAATATGTACATTTTTTAAAAGAGGAACCATTTTTATTGCAACGAATACCGCTTTATCATATTGCTGCTTATTTAGCCATGACGCCGGAAACCTTAAGCCGCATCAGAAAAAAAATTACCGGGAAATAATTTCTTATTTCAAATCAAGAACATTGCTCTTTTAGCACTGTAGTTTAGCGCTATAAAAAAATAATATTATGAAAAAAGAAACAATCAAAGCAGGAGCAATTCTTATTGATTTCCTGATGGAAGCTGCTGATACCAACGGTTCTGCAGCAATGTTTGAATTTACAGTGCCTGCAGGAGTAAAAGTGCCCGTGCCTCATTACCACGAAAATTTTGATGAAACGATTTATGGGTTAGCAGGTGTCATGACTTTTACGGTTGAAAGCGAAGTGATTGATATTGCTCCCGGCGAAACCTGCTTCATTCCCCGTGGTGCTGTTCATGGGTTTAATAATTTAAAACAGGAAGATGCCAAAGCACTGGCAGTAATTACTCCGGCTCTGCTTGGACCAATTTATTTTAAAGAGGTTGCCGAAATTGTAAATGCCGGCGGTCCTCCCGATGTGGCAAAATTAAAACAGGTGATGGCAAAACATGGATTGATTCCAGCTATGCCGAAAATGCAAAATGCATAGGCCCTGGAGGGTTCCAAACTTTTGAAAGTTGATTGAGACGGTTAAATTTTTATTGCTTGTTTTTAACTTTTCAAAAGGTATGGGGCAGTCCTGTGGTTGGTAACTTTTGGAAAGTTGTTTCAGAATCTGAACTCAGAAAAAATATTATCCGGCTTTCCAAAAGTTTTTAACTTAAGATCCTCTATATTGGGAAGGTTACCAGTCTTAAAAATGGGGTATTCAATTTTGGGATTTCATTTTTGGAAACATATTTAGAAATTACAGGCAAGTAAATCTGGGGAACCATGGATTGTAAAACGATTATTTTAAGCCTTTTAATTTTATCAGGCAATCATTTATCAGCTCAACAAAAAATTGATCCTGCGTTAAAAAGCAAACTTGATGAACTGATGATTAAAGATCAGCAGTATAGAATTTTGATGGGCTATAAAGGCACCGAAAAAGATTCCCTTGCCAGACAATTCGGTATACCGGTAGATTCGGTAAGTAAATATTTATGGACTTTACAGAATAAGTCTGATTCGTCCAATTGGGCGGAGCTTGAAACCATTTTTCGAAAAAAAGGTTATCCGGGAAAGACTTTGGTTGGAGAACCATCGAATGAAGATGCATGGTATATACTTCAACATAATGTAAGAAAAATTAAGGAATATTTTCCATTGATTGAAGATGCAGGAAAAAAAGGCGAACTGCCTTATTCTCTTGTTGCCAAAATGCAAGACAGGCTGTTGATGATGAACAACGAAAAGCAAATTTATGGAACGCAGGCAACTGGCTTGAAAATATTAAATCCAAAAACCGGGCAAAAAGAATTTAAGTGGATTATTTGGCCGATAAAAGATCCGGAAAGTGTAAATAAAAGAAGAAAAGAAGCTGGGTTTGAGGAAACGGTGGAGGAAAATGCAAAAAGATTAGGTGCAGAATATACGAACATAACAGTTGGAGAAATTAATAAGATACGAGCAGAGAATCGTTAGAGAAACTCATAAAAATGTTCCATTGTGCTTGGATGAGTGGAAGAAATCCTGACCCTTAAGCTAAAGTATTAATAAAAATCAATTTATCAAATCATGAAAACTTTTGTTTTACTCAGCCTTTTCGCTTTAACCGGTTCCTTTGTTTGCGGGCAAAAAATTGCTGAGCCGAATTCAGCGAATGGGTTCAAAATGTTTAAACTGGGAACTTCAAAAAACCTGTATACTGATTATATAAAGAATAGTCATTACAACGAAACCAGGGGTACTTATTCTGTTGAAGTAAATAAATTTCCATCATTAACTACAGCATTCGGTTCAGATGTTTCTACAATTTCTTTGCATTTCGATAAAAATGATAACCTGGAAAGCATAACGATTCCGTACAGATTACTTTCAATGAATAAGAACCCCAAAGAAATTATTAAAGAGGCAGAGATGACATTTGGTGCTCCTTCTGATACCTCTGTTGACGATTTGGGCGTCAGAAATTATAAGTGGGTTGCAAAAAAAGTTGTATTGACAATAAACATTCAAATGGTTTCCGCTAAGAACGGCGATTATTGGTACCGGGAAGCTGTTTTCCAAAATTATCCGGGTGCTATGGCTGGGAAAAAATCTCCTGCGGGCGTATTTTAGCACCGGAGTATTTCGTCCGTTTGTTAGCGTCTGGGCCAATAACTTTCCTGGTTTTTAATGAAGAGAGTTACTGTTGGCTGAGATGAACATTTAAACTTTATCCTACAATCACATTCTCATTCCTTCCTTTATTTTTTCTTTGAAACCACCAATAAAAAGGAATTCCTAAAAGTATCAAAACAAGTCCTATACCGGCTTCACGTGGACGAGCCACGATGGTGTTGCCAATCAGGAACACACAAAAGATAATGAATATGGCAGGAACAACCGGATAACCCCACACTTTATAAGGCCGTGGAGCATCAGGCAGCTTTTTCCTCAAAATAAAAACGCCCAGCGCTGTCGCTCCATAAAAAATAAATGCTGCAAAAATCAGCATATCTGTTAGCTGGTCAAAAGTTCCTGACAGCACTAAAATGCTGGCCCAAACTCCCTGGTACCACAATGCATTGCCCGGAACCTTCGCTGAGTTCACCTTTGCCATTTTTGGAAAGAACAAACCTTCTTTTGCCATGGCGAAAGAAGTGCGCGCATTACTTAAAATAGTAGCATGTGTACAACCCAGCGTAGATAATAAAATGAGCAGGGAAATAAAAATAACACCGCCTTCGTTCCAAAAAACTTTTACCGCTTCAACCGCAGCAATTGAATTACCGGCAGCATTGATTTGTTCCAAGGAATCAACCGGTATCAACGACAGGTAGGCTATGTTGGTGAGAACGTATAAGGTAATCACAATCAGCAATCCAAATGCAATACTTAAAGGCACATTACGATGAGGGTTTTTAATTTCACCACCCAGGAAACCTACAGAATTCCAGCCTTCATAAGCCCAGAAGGCGGCAAGCATCGCGGTGAAGATGGCACTTATCGTGATTGGTTTGGCGTCGGTAGTCGCTAATGAAAATGAAGATGCAATATTTGCTTCAGGACTGGCAGAACCAAACACGACGATGGTAATGATACCAGCCAAAACAAGAAGTAATAAAAAAGTACTTAAGCCAGCGCCCAGCCTGAGCCCGCGGCTATTGACCCATGTCAGGATCAGGATCAATAATATGGCGGCGGCTTTTACATTAAATCCTTCAAAAGGAAAAAAGATGCCGGCTATTTGTATATCTTTTAAGGAGGTTAAAATTTCCGGAAAATGAATGACACTATCTAATGATTGGGCAAACACATAGGCAATGGAAGCGATGGCCGCCGATTTGATGGCAGCAAAATTGGACCATCCATAAAGAAATGAAAAAAAGCGACTGTAGATCTTTTTATAATAAACGTATTCGCCCCCGGTATCAGCAAGCATGCTGGCAATTTCTGCATTGCTTAATGCGCCAAACATGGTAATGATACCGCCAAGCGCCCAGCAAATAAGAATCCATCCGGGAGAATGTAATTCAGCAGCCATTGGGGCTACTTTTTTATAAATTCCGGAACCGATAATGTTTCCGATTACCATTACAATTGCGAGGCGCAGTCCAAGTGTCCGGTTTAGTTGCGATGATACATTCATAATTTCTTAGTTGAGGAATAAATTTTCAAATAAACAGTTCTTAAAATGATAAAGATTTAAAAATAGTGATCTTAGTTTAGAACTTCTATTTTTTTTCAAGGAAATAAAGTTTGAAAAATAAATCGTGAGGATTCATTTTAATTCTTCTTTAAAATAAAAGAACCTTTTCCTCCATAATTGAAAAAATATAGCCTGCAAAAAAATGGCAGGTGCCTTGAAACATCTGCCATTCTTCTGTTTTTTGAAATCTTTATTATTGTTTCCAGGTATTGTCTTCAGGAGTGTAATCCATAAAGATGCCGCCATCCAATTCAACAGACTTGATGATCTCATTTGTTGAAATCTTAAACAATTGTTCTTTCTGATTATTTTTCCAAATAACAGGAGTTTGATGCATGGTTGCAGTTTGTCCATCAGCATAAATAATTTTTACATCAAACGGAATGGCAAAGCCACCAATATTTTTTACGTTAATGGTATAAAAATCTTTATCTCTTTTTACCGTATCAACTTTCAGATCGATATAATTATTGGTGAAAAACCAGTTATTGAAAAACCAGTTTAAATTTTGTCCTGCCCCTGTGCTCATTGCATTAAAATAATCCCATGGAATCGGATGTTTTCCATGCCATGCATCCATATAATGATGCAGTGCTTTTTTAAATGTGGTATCGCCTAAAAGATCTTTCAGCGCCAGATAACTTAAAGAAGCTTTTCCGTAAGAATTATTTCCATAGCCTGCACCGCTTACCTGTGTTGACATTGAGATGATCGGCTGATCTTCTTCCGTTGAAGGATCGTTGATGTAACGGCGGATGCGGAAATTTTTATAAACAGAATCTGCCGCTGCTTTTCCAACTTCTTTCTGCCCGATCAGGTATTCAAAAGTGGTAGCCCAGCCTTCATCCATGAACGCGTATCTTGTTTCATTGATGCCCATGTAAAAAGGGAAATAAGTATGTGCTATTTCATGATCCTGCACCATCTGTGCAAACTTCATATTTGAAGTAGTTGCATCATTTACCATCATCGGATATTCCATATCAGCATGTCCCTGAAAGGCAGTCATTTTTGGAAAAGGATAAGAAACTCCCGGCCATTGTGTTGAAAAAAAGTTTAAAGCATATTGTGTCCATTTTACCGATTGATGAAAATCTTTTGCAGTGTCGTTGTAAGCCGCCTGCACACTGGTTCTGCGATTATTTTTTGCATCTACCAAAACACTTGATGCATCCCACACATAATTTTTACTTACCGCGAAACAAACATCCGTGATGTGGGTTGCAGAAAATTTCCATGTGTTCCAATCATTTTGCTGCGTGATTTTATTTTGTTGCATTTCATTAAAATCAGCGATGTGAATTACCTGGTCAGAAGTGTAAGAGTCTTTCAAACGCTTTGATATCGCTGGTTGCAGCACTTCATCAGGATTTAATAAATCGCCGGTTGCCCACACTACATAATTTTTCGGAACCTTAACTGATAACTTATAATCATTGAAATCATTATAAAATTCCTGTCTCCCTGTGTGCGGAATAAGATCCCACCCGTTGTAATCATCATAAACAGAAATGCGCGGATAACTGTATGCTACATAAAAAGTAGTGCTATCAATTTGTCCTTCGCGGCCATCTTGTTTTGACAAAGGATAATCCCATGCAATATTTAATTCAACTGATGAATGAGGCAGCAAAGGCTCTTTCAATCGAACGCCACCAACGGTTCCCCAGTTTTTGCTGTCCACTTTATAGTCTGCATTATTAATTGAAAGCGAGTGAATATCAAGACCGGATGTAAAAAAATTATCGCTGCTGTAATTGCCTCTTGGTGATTCAGGTTTGTGAACATTATTTACAAAACGAATGGCGAGAAAATTCAAAGTGTCTGGACTATTGTTTGTGTACACAATCTTCTCAATCCCGGATACAATCTTACTTTCAGGGGTTACGGTAACATTGATATCATATTTTCCTTCATTCTGCCAATAGTTTTTCCCCGGACTTCCGTCCATCGAGCGGGTTCCGTTTTTATAAGCATTGGTAATGTTTCGGGGCATGTATAAATTTTGTGCACTCAAATAATTCACCATAAAAAATAAACATGTCGCCGATAAAATAATTCTTTTCATAAAATTGATCGTTTCATTTTGTTGAGCGATAAAAGTAAGTAAGCAGAATTAAAAAGATTGAAAATCTTTGATGAATGGTGTATTTTTTTCTGTGTGGAAAGGACACAAGATGTGAGTACTGATTTTTTTGAAACCGGTATCGTCTGGGTTCTGAAAATATAACATTACCGAAATTGAAAAATAAGATTGACGTAATGAATTTATTTCTTCTTACTTTCTTTTTTCTTATCAGACTTTTTTGAATCAGATTTTTTATCAGATTTTTTTGAGTCTGACTTCTTCGAAGAAGTTTTTTTATCTGATTTCTTTTTATCTGATTTTTTTGAATCTGATTTCTTATCGGACTTTTTCTTATCAGACTTTTTTTTATATGATTTCTTAGGTGGAACTTTATCGCCTTCTGCTCTTGCTTCTGATAATCCTATCGCAATTGCCTGCTTGGGATTGGTAACTTTCTTTCCACTGCCGCCGCTTTTCAATTTGCCTTCATGCATTTCATGCATTACTTTCTCCACTTTTTTTTCTGTTTTTTTTCCATACTTGGCCATGATATATTATTTAAGGTTAGTAATGAAAACATAACTGAAATTTTTATGCCAATAATTTTTAATGTACATGGTTACGCAATATCAAGCTCATAAATTTCGCTTTCATACTTTTTGGGAAGTAATATTTTTTTAATGGCACCGTCCAAATGAATCAGCCTGCTGAATTTATAAAATGGCAAAATGAAAGTGAGCAATGAAATTTTGCTGAATCCTAATAATTTTCTTACTCTTTCAGGAATGATTAATTTTTGTCCTTCAATTACAATAAAGTATCTGACGTTTCCCAGATGCTTTTTGTATTGTTTAAAAAGATCAACAGTGAATTCACTTTTTTGTAAATCGTTTTGCATATCAATTTCCCTTTGCGGCAGCCATTCACTGTAATTTGGAAGCAGCTTTGTAAGTTTCATTCGTTTTCCAAAACGGTAGAAAACATCATAGACTTCTTCTTTTTCTTCAGTCGATAATTTTCTTTCCAACACTTCATAAGAAGCAATTGAATAATGGATCAGCATATAAAGCACATCCCGGTAAGCCCAGTCTGGTATTGGTCTACCGCGATTTTCTTCCACACCTTTATGAATATAAAAAATGGAATCAATGATCTTTAATGCCGGTTCATTTTCTGCAAAAATTATTTTTCGTGCATAACTTACTGTTGAAAATAATCTTCCTAATGGATCAGTTGGAAGTTTTCCTGTAAAGTAAAGCCAATCGACGGCTTTGTTTAATGCAAACTCAGCAGCAGCGCCGGCAAAAATAAAAAGAACCGTATCGCTTTTACCCCAGATATTACGAACTATTGATCCTTTTTGAACAAAATATTTCATTTAAAAATCGTTAGAAAAACTTTTTAAAAATATTGATAATGAGGGTGATTAAAAGGCTAAAAATAATCATTGTTGTTAATGGAAAATAAAACCTGAAATTTTCTTTCTCTACTCTTATGTCACCGGGCAGCTTCCCGATCCATTTAAAATAATCATGGAAAAAATAAATGAGAATTCCTGCCACAACTATAATGATTCCAGCAATTAAAATATATTTTCCGGTCTGTTGATCCATATATTACTCTTTTATTTTTTCCAGATGACCATAGAAAGAAATCGGATCACGATGTGTATTCACCACATTCAGCGTTGCAGTTCCATCGCCAAAAATATCGAACAATAATTGTTGTACACCGGTATTGTCATTCGGTTTAATAATCACCTGCCATTCGTTCTCGTTCTTCAAATCGGTATTGTAGGAAAAATCTGTTGAAACAAATTCAAGTCCACCTTTTGAAGGATCAATCGGCGCCTGGAACGCACGTCCAAAGAAAGGAAGATAACAATCAACAGAATCCTTTTTAACCGCCACCTCGTACCTGGATGTGAGATAACGGGTACTGCCACGCAATGGATTCACTCTTTCAGCCACAAAAATAAACCGGGAGGAATCAACCATATTTCTGACTTCATCAGAATTTAATTTTGTTGTTTTTTGAGTAGTTGAGCATGAAGTGAAAAGTACTGTAATGAGTAAAACCAAAAAAGAAATCCCAATGATCTTTTTAATATTTTTTATTTGCATGATTGTCGGATTTTATAAAACAACAACCGCAAATACTGCACCCTATTTTCAAGAGAAATGTGAAATTTATCCGATATTATTTTAAGTAAATCCCAATGATCAAAAACAATGAACAAACGATAAAAAGAAGGATGAGCAAAGGATGAATAAATTTCCACCACGCTTTGAAACTAACGTTTGCCAAAGCGAGAGAAGGCAAAATTAATCCGGTGGGTGTAAGGAATCCCATCAGACCCATTCCAAATAAATAACTGTTTACAATTTCGCGTCCTGGAATATTTACAATCACTGCAAGCCCGCCGATGATTGGCATTGTGAGCACTGCCATACCTGAAGAAGAAGAAATGAATAAAGTGAAGATCATAAATAAAACAAGCAATACAACTATAAAAATGGATGGCTGCATTCCAGTTACCAGTTTAGCGGAATAGTACAAAATTGAATCACTGATATGTCCATCATTTAATACAATGGTAACACCTCGTGCAACGCCAACAATAAAAGCAACGCCCAATAATTGTTCAGCACCTTTTATAAATTGTTCAACAAATTTATTTTCGCTTGTTCGGGTAATTATAGCAATTAAAATGGAAGCGCCTAAAAATAAAGCAGACATTTCGATAAGCCACCAGCCAAACCAAACAACCCCAGCGATCATTGTTAAGAAAGTAACCAGGAACAGAAACAATAAAAGTTTATTTATTTTAGAAAGAGGCTCTGAAATGGTGGGTGGCTTTATATTTCCATAAGGAGAAATGACATTCCCATCAACCTGGTAAACAATGGATTTTGTTGGATCTTTTTTTACTTTTTGCGCATATCTTACCAAATACCAAATTGTAATTCCTGTAGAGATAACAAACATTAAAATCCGCTCTTTCAGGCCATCAGACCAGTTTACACCAGCTGCGTTTGATGCAATAATCGTAGAGAAAGGATTTGTAAAAGAAGAAATATATCCTAATTGAGTTCCACCGAAAATTACGACAAGCGGAACTAAAAGATCGTAGCCTGCAGCTAAAAATAACGGAACCATTATGGGATAAAAAACCAGAGCTTCTTCTGCCATTCCATAGGATGAGCCACCTAACGAAAATAAAAAAGTGAGTGTGATGATCAGCCACGCTTCTTTGCCTTTCATTTTATAAGATAATGAAGTAAGGCCTTTTACCATCGCCCCGCTTTCATGAAAAACATTCATAAAACCACCAATGATCAATAGAAATAAAATGATTTCTACGGCATCAATAATTCCATATAACGGCGCTTTCAAAACGTCAAGCGGCCCTTGTGAATTTTTATGGATCAAATGAAAAGTTCCGGGAATGGCGACAGGTTTTCTGATAGAACCGGAAATAAATTTTTCAGGAGAAATAAAAATTGAAAGACTATCGAGGGTGTGCTGTGAAAAGGGCAGCGTTATTTCGCTGGAATCGGTATTATATTTGAAACTGTTGTCATTGTAAGAAAGCGTATTATATTTCCCTGCAGGAACGAACCATGTAGCGAGTGCAGCGATTACGATCACAAACATTAAAATAGTAATCGGAGAAAGCAGTTTTCTTTTTTTAGCCATAAAATATTAACGTGAATATAAAAAACATATTTACAAATTATGGAAATATTTCCCCGAAAATAAAAAATGAAAAAATGAAAATAAGATCTGATTTAGTCATTGCCACTTTTATAGGGTTCAGTGCTTTGTACATGAATTGCAATTCATCAAAAGATATCAATAACGTAAATATTTCAAGAGACACCGTTGCTTCTTTGAATGCACCACTTTTAGGAACGCATTGGAGATTGGCAGAACTGATGGGAAAACCAATCCAGGACAGTTCAACAATTAAAGAAAGGTATCTTATTTTGGAAAAAACAGCCGGAAGAGTAGAAGGAAACGGAGGATGTAATGCATTTTCGGGAACATATACTTTGGCCAATAAGAATGAGATTGAGTTTAGCCCTTTAGTCAGTACAAAAATGTTTTGTAAAGGCATCGATGTTGAAAATGAATTTTTCAAAGCGTTGTCTTCTGCCGATCATTATTATTTAAGTGCCGATTCACTTTCATTAACTGAAGGGAAAGTTTTGAGAGTGGCAAAATTTATTGCAAAAGATTGATGGTCACAGATTACAGATTAACACAGGATAGAAAAGTATTAATAAATCATTTCCTTGAAGCAATATAAATCAATGAACTGCATTTTGTTTTATCAGAAATAGTTTCCAGGTTAGAAACCATGCCATTGATCAATGCTCTTAACGGATGCGAATCACCGGTCTTGCATTTTTCGCTAAGCATGCTAACATAAACACTATCAAACCACATTGGCTTCATCGTTTCAAGTTTTAATCCATGCCTGTTTAATAAATCTGTCATTGCCTTTGGTGAAAAATGATACAGATGTCTTGGTACATCATACGCTGCCCAAAACTGATCATAAATTTGTGCATCACCGGAGGTGTAATTTGGAACAGCAATAAATAATTTTCCTTCTGTTGATAATAATTTTTTTAATTGATCTACATAATTATGCAAGACATGTACATGTTCCAAAACATGCCACAACGTAATGACATCAAAACTTTCAGAAGGTAAAGAATAAAGTTTTCCGGCTTCGTTCAGATGGATGTTATACAACTCCAGGGCTTTATCCCTTGCAGTATTATCAGGTTCTATTCCTGTGCAATTCCAATTGGCATTCTTCATTGTATTTAAAAATGCACCGGTGCCTGCACCAACATCTAAAATGTTTCCGGCTTTTTTCCCGGTACTTTTTTCCACGAGATTTCTCTTTTGAATCAATGTTCTTTTTCTCACTTTGTGATACAGAGTATTGATCAAACCTTTTGAGGTGTCACTGTGCGAAATATAATTTTCAGACTGGTAATATTTTCCAATGTTTGCCTGGTCAGGGACATTTTGGGTAAATCTCAAGGAGCAGTTTTTACATTCCCAGATCTCAAAGTCTTCTTCTGAAACTGTATAATCTTTTGCAGAAAGTGCTTTTGAAATATTTGTATCACCACAATTAGGACATGTTGTGTACACAATCATTTTTTAAAAAAATTAATTTGGTCAAATACGTTGAAATTACTTGCTAAGATAGGTCGCTGGTGCTGATGAAGGCACAACTTTTTGTTGATTCCCCAATTCCGCCAATGAAAATGGGTGTGCGTAAAAATAAAAAAATAAAAGCACTAAAGCTATTGCCAAAAGAATGATCGCTGTAATTTTCCAGGCATTACTTTTTGCTGCTGTTTCTTCAACCTGGTAAAACTGGCTCATTATAGAAGAAGTGGTTTCCTTATCGCCAACCAGCATAGTATGCTCACTGTTTTTATGAATTACTCTTTCTGCAGGAACAGGTTCAAAAAACTGAATTGCATTTTCAGAAGGGATAAATACGTTTGCAAATGCTTCTCTTTTTAAAACACCAAGGGATTCAAATAAAATGGTTTCACCATTTTTCAATTTTGCTTTTGTGTCGGCACACCAATCCTTTATTTCTTTAAGCGCTTCTGAGGTCGAAATTCTTTTTCTATCGGCAACATATTTTACCAGGTCATCAGAAATCTTCTCTTCTCTTCCTGTAAACGAAAGGTCTGTTGTTGCTGGTAAAATTTGTTGATTGGCAATATCAGATGCAGCGGATTTATATATTTTTTTAAACTTTCCAATATCAGCAAGTTTGCATTCTTTTGATTGAATTATAAATGATGTGATCAGCTCCTGCATAAACACAAATATCTGTTTTTTATTTTGATCAATTTGAAAAACCAGTCCATTAAAAATGTACGATCACACCTCCGATTACCTGGAATCCATAAACCGGGTAATTGTTCCAACGTTCATAATTGCTATTGAGAATATTATCAAAATCAAGCCACACACTAAATTGTTTATTAAGCTTGAACTCTGCGCCGGCACTGAGATCTGTGCCACCTTTCATGTTTTTTTCAGCACCATCTTTCAATAAAGCTTTGGCTCCTGAAAACGCAATTACGTCGGCTTTGAATAAAACCTGTTCAAATGCATTCCATCTTAATGAACCGGTTAATTTCAAAGGAAATAATCCCCATGCTTTTGCAATGTTGTAATGTATCCCTGAATAACTATTTAAATCCAATGCGGCTGTCAATGTAAATTTATCCTGGCTGATGAAATTCATATCTCCATGAATTTGCAGGTTGTTCATTTTATCCGCATTTAACATTACGAAACTATTTCCTGTTGCGGTATCATTTACAAACAAAGGCATGTTGGAATAAGAAATAAATGCAGCTTTGGCATTGAAGTTAAAATGCTTGCCAACACTGGCTTTGATGCCACCATAATATTGAATTTCTTTTGTGTTATTAAAGGAAACGGGATCCTGCATGTAAGGATTTTCGGCGCTCAATGTGCGAAAACTATTTGGAATAAATCTTCCAACCCAACCGGCCTGGATCATCAAAATATTTTTTTGCAATTGTGCTTCTGCATAAATATTTGGCAGCACTGCTAACTCATTATTATTCCATGAAGGAGTAACGCCGCCGTGAAAAGTAAAACGGTCGCTGTAGTAAACTAATTCTGGAGAGAGCTGAAATAGATTATTGGTAACAGAAATATCGGAATTTTTTTGTTGGTATTTATTAAAATTTCCGAGCGCTGCAACCTTGATGGAAACTGCATCTGAGAACCTTTTTTCAACAGGAAGATTCAGGATCAATGTGGTTTCACTTGCTTTGTTTTCTCTTGAAAATTCATGCACTTCAAGATGTGGATCATAATTAAATCCCAATGTGTTGTTGGCAATATTTCTGATACCGACTTTTGCGGAAAGGTCCTGGTAGCTCCTCCTGATATCAGATTTTGCAAAACTATCCAAAGAATGATCGTAGCCATACAAATAATGTTCATGCTGCGCAAAGGCAACAGCAGCGTAGGTTTCATTCTTGGCGGAAAAAATGCTTCCGGTTCCTTTTACATTGATTTCACTGAAGTCCTGGTTCTCAATTTTTCCTCTTGATGAAATATAATCGCCATAAACGTTGGCCATGTTATGTTTGCCGTCACCAAAGCTAAAAGCACCTGAAATGTATGGAGTAGATAAATTTCCATAACCAACTTTTAATTCATTTCTTCCTCCTAATTTCAAAGACGTATCAGTTTGTAATGAAAGAGGTTTTAATGAAACTGGCTGATAAGAAAAAAATAAATTTTGCGGAGGAATATAATATGCAAGCTTCGGTTTAGATGTGTCAGGCGTAATTGGTGAAGCATATAAATTTATTTTGACCGTATTGCGCAAAGAAGGTTTGTAGGATGAAGTGATCTGGATCGTTTGCCTGTGTGTTGTGTCCTGCGCATGCAATTCAGAAAATAAAAAACATAGTGGCAGAATAAAAATCAATTTATTTAAAGAATTCTTCATCATCAAATTTTTAGACATAGTAAGTTATTTGTGTTGATCTTTTTATTTACTGGTGGAAGGCGTTGTCTCTACTTTTGAATTTTGTTGCTCTTCACTAATTGCGGCATTCAGTTTATCCTGAGCTTCTTTTTTCAAATCGGGAATAGTCGCATTATCTGCAACACTTTTATAGGTTGCCTTTGCATTGAAATAATCCTTCTCTTTTAAATAAATATCGCCTAATAAAATGTAAGCTTTCGCCACCCAATAATCATAAGAGCCGGTTACTTTTATCACATCCAATGCTGCTTTTTCTGCAGTAGAAAGCTGATTGAGTGTATAATAGCAATTAGCGGTTTCATATCTCGCTTCTGCGCCCCATTCGGATTTATTAACGGCTGAAACCTGCTTGAAAGCTGTAATTGCTTCATCACATTGATTATTCACCTGTAATGATTTCCCCAAAACCAAATTCGCAATTGCCTTATCATCCGTACTGATTCCTTTTTTGGTCAACAGTTCTTTGGCAATATTATTTGCTTCTGCAAAATCTTTTGTCTGATAATAACTTCTTACCAATCCACGCAAAGCTTCCAATTGATTTTCAGGAGTTGTTGCCAGCTCAAGAAGCTTAGTGAAATAGCCAGTTGATTGTTTGTAATCTTTCAATTCAAAATAATAAATTCTGGCAACCGCATAAGCAGCTTTTTCTGCGAACGGACTGCTGCCCTGGTTTACAACGGTTTGGTAACCTGTTACTGCATTTTGCCAATCTTTACTTTTTGAATAACATTCACTCTTGTAAAAATTCGCATTCAATGCATAAGCACCTTGGGGATATTTTGAAAGATAATTATTGAATGAATTGATTGCTGCAGCGCAATCATTATTCGTGTATTGTAATTCAGCAGCCGCATACGTGAGGGAATCTGCTTCCGTGATGCTAATCACTTTTCCGGCTTTTTGAACAAAGGCAACATAATCATTCGGCTTGCCCATTTCCACATAGATGTTCTTCATGTTTTGCAGTGCTTCATCGGCTTCATCAGATTGGGGATATTGATTGATCAGCTTTTGATAATTTGCAAGAGCTTCATTGTTATTGTTCAAATTGTAATTCGCCAAACCAAGTTTCAAATAAACTTTTGGAAACTGGCTTGCAGCGGATTTGATGTTTAGAATTTTATTCAGATAGGGAATCGCATCACGAAAATTTTCCTGAACCATATACGCGTTGGCAATCTGCATGTAAGATTCTGCAACCAAATCACTTTGAGGATAGCGTTGTGTAAGTGTATTGAACGTTTTAATTTTCTCTCCGGGGTTATTGATGCCGTTGATCAATGCGACCTGGTACAAAGAATAATCGCTTTGTGACAAGCCATTATTAATTACATTCTGATACATGCCTCTTGCAGTGCTGTAATTTTTTTGCATGAAATAACAATCCGCCGCTCTTACATAAGCGTCCTGTTGAAGTGTGGATGATTGTGAAGAAATGGTTGGCGCAACATCTTTAAAATTTGTAAGTGCCTGCGCATAATTTTCTAAATTTAAATAACTGTATCCAAGAACATATTTTGCGTTAGTTGGATTAGCTTCACCCTGTATGCCGCCATATTGCAAATAGTCATTCATATATTTAACGGCTTCATCATAACGGTTAAGCCTGTACGAAACTTCTGCTTTCCAAAAATCAGCGAAGGGCAAGACAGCACCCGCATTCTGATCTCTTATAACTTTTGACAAAAGATCGTCGGCTTCATTTAATTGTTGCGCATTGATATATTCTGTTGCACGCCCAAAAAGAATTTTTGGATAAATTCTCAACATTGTTGGAGTTGGTTTTCCAAATGATTGATACATGGAAAGAGCCTCTGCATAATTATTTGTATTGGCCAAAAGATTGATGATAATTTCTTTGCCCTCATTTACATAAGCAGAAGTTGGATAAAGGTTAAGAAATTGATTCATCGAGCTTAATGCCACATCGTTGTAGCCTAATTCATAAGAAAGTTTTGCATAATTAAACCTGGAAATTTCCTGTTGCTGACGATTACTGCTGTTATCGGCGCTGTATTTAAAAGCATTTCTTGCACTTTCTTTCTGGCCGGTTTTTAAATAAAGGTCACCAAGCAAATACATAGAGTTTTGTCCGAGAGAATCTTTTTCATTACTCAATTGTTTGAAGCCCTCAATCGCCTTTTCAACATAGTTGGCATTGTAATAACAATAACTCAATTCATACATTACTTCTTTAGAAACTTTGTCACTGCTGTTCACATACGCTTCCAGTAAAGGCAGCGCTTTGGCAAATTGTTTTTTCTCAAAATAAATTTGTCCCATCAAAAGATTTAGATCTTTCCTGTTGGCAAGATCATTCTGTGAAATTTTGCTTTCACCATAGCGTAAAGCCTGGTCTTCATTTCCCTGGAAGTAATAGATCTGGGCAATATAGTAGGGAACAAGGCCGCGATATTTTGGAATGGATTCAACCTTTTGAAAAGAGGTTAAAGCGTTATTGTAATCATGGTCTTTGTAACTTAAATATCCAAAATAATAATTGGCGTCATAATAATATTTATTATCCGGTAGCTGATGGATTTCATCAAACAAAGGCTTTGCACTATTATATTGTCCCACATTAAAATAAGAATAAGCGAGTTCAAATTTTGCATCGGCAATTTCTTCATTACTCAAATTATTATAACCGGCTCTTTCATAATAAATTACTGCCCGGGCAAAATCATTCCGTGTAAAATAATATTGCGCCAAATGAAAACTCATCAATTGCTGACGAGGTTCATTGTTTGCCGCATCAATAAAACGCTTTGCTGCATCTTCTGCAATTTCCTGGTTCAATCTCAGTTCGCACACGATGAAATAATATTCCACATCCTCATTTAAATATGCGTGACTGCTTTTCGTATTCTCAGGATACTTGTCCAGCAACGGTTTCAGCAAAGGATAAGCAAGAGTGTATTCACCTTTGATAAAATAATCTTTTGCTTCTTTGAAATTTTTCTCCGGATCTGTAACGTAATAATTTGCCTGCGCAAAAGTTGAAACAGAAAGAAGAGTAAATGCAATGGGAAGAAAAAAGCGGGGCATCAATTTCATGTTTTAATTTTTGATGATCGAATTAAAAAACAAACAAATCGTTGTAATTTGATAATCAATTTCTACTGTCGCAAAAATACTAACACGATTTGACTAATCAGTAATTCAAATATATTTGAATGATTTTAAAAACACTTTAATTTGCACAAATCTTTGTTAATACAATTATAAAAAGTAATTATGAATCGATTTCTTTCAACGAAATATTCTGCAGGTGCATTCAATTTTGGGATGCTCGTCCTAAGAGTTTTTACGGGCATTCTCCTGGTTAGCCACGGTTATGCAAAACTCGTTCATTTCAATACTTTGAAATATAAGTTCATGGATTTTTTACATCTTGGTTCCACATTTACTTTGTGCCTTGTGATCTTTGCAGAGTTGTTTTGTTCCATCTTTTTAATTCTTGGTTTGTTCACCAGGTTTGCCTGCATTCCCATTATCATTGCAATGACTGTTGTTGTTTTTATTGCCTCTAACGCAGAGATCTTTGACAGCGGCGAAAAGGGAATGATGTACCTGGTAGCAGCGGTTGCTATTTTATTTTGTGGCCCTGGAAAAATCAGTGTTGATGGAATGATTGGGAAATAGATTTTTAGTTTTTGTTTCCTAGTTCATAGTTGATGCTCATAAAAATATTTTGTAAATTTGAGAATGATGAAAAATAATAACCAATTATTTAAAACGCTTCATGAAGATGGATTGATCGGTAACGGATTATACAAAATTGTTACTGATCATGTTGAGAGTAGCAGTTTGTCTATAATTGCCGGGGCGGCTTTGCAAGCTTCCTTCGATGCATATGAAAAAGCGAAAAAAACAAAGTTGCCTTTAGTGATGAAAGAAGGTGATTTTCTTTATAAAATAAAATCTGATGGTTCTAAAAAGATCTTAAAAATATTTCCAAAAAATATCAATAAGCTCGCCAATACCTTTATCTCAAAATAGCATGATTCCAAAAAGAATGAGAGTTTTTGAAGGACCTAATGGCTTTGGAAAAACAACGCTAATAAGTAAATTAAAAAGAATCGTTCAATTTGGAGTCTATATTAATGCTTCAATTTCAGATTTTGGGTTTTTATCTCTGAAAGGTTATAAAGTATTGCTTACGACTAATGATGTGCAATGATCCTTGCCAAATTGGTTTGGCAATTTTTTATGAGAATAATCTGGTGACAAAAAAAGAAAAAGCTTCATGTTTACTTCCAAAACACAAATCCGGATTCATTATGCCCTCACCGATCAAATGAAGGTGGTTTATCATGGAAATTATATTCAATTCTATGAAATAGGAAGAACAGAAGCCTTACGGAGCCTTGGTTTGACGTATAAAGAAGTAGAAGAAACCGGCGTTATCATGCCGGTTACTGAAATACACAGCAAATTTATCCGGCCTGCATTATATGATGATCTGATAACGGTGGTAACAACAGTAAAAGAAATGCCGTTGCATCATAAAATAGTTTTCCACTCTGAAATATTTAATGAGAAAAATCAGTTGTTGAATGTCGGTGATGTTACTTTATATTTCATGGAAGCAAAAACCATGAAACGCGCTTCCATGCCGGAAAAGATCAAAGAGAAACTTAAAGGATATTTTGACTGACCTTCAACCGGGGTGTTGCCTTTTCAAAAGTTGACATCTCATTGGAAACTCTTTTAGCACATTATTTGTTCAATGGACCTCGATGAATTGGATTGATGTCATATTGGTTTCCATCGTGTTTCTCGCCGTTTGGACTGGCTGGAAAGAAGGGTTTCTTTTAGAAATACTTGGTCTTATCAACTGGCTTGGAAGTCTTGTGCTGGGTTTTATTTTTTATCCGTATACGGCTTCGTTACTTACCAAACTTTTTCCTTCATTGGAGTTATGGAAATTGCCGCTTGCTTTTATTATCACTGCTCTCATTGCAAGGGTATTGATAGGATTAATTACGAGAAGAATTGCATTAGCAACATCCGCTTATACCAATGGAAATTTGATCAATAAATTATTTGGTATCATTCCCGGATTTATTAACGGAATTATCTTTGCTGCTGTCCTGGCCGCTCTGTTGCTGGCTTTGCCGTTGATGGATGGAATTAATAAAGCCGTTCGTGATAGCATGATCGCCAATAAACTTTCTGCAAAAACAGAATGGGTAAATGAAAAGTTATCTCCTGTTTTTGATAAGGCAATTCGTCAGACAATGAATGATCTTACGATTCATCCAAACTCTGAGGAATCTATCAACCTTCCATTCAAAGTAGCCCACCCGGTTGTTGATTCTTCTTTGGAAGTAAAGATGATTGAGATGGTAAATAAAGAAAGAACTGGCCGGGGATTGTCGCCGTTAAAACGCGATGCGGAACTAACTGATGTTGCAAGAGCGCATTCAAGGGATATGTTCGTGCAGGGGTATTTTTCGCACATCACTCCCGGGGGAAAAGATCCGTTTGACAGGATGCATGCCTCTGATATTCATTTTTTAACTGCAGGAGAAAATATTGCGCTGGCACAATCTCTCTCTATTGCTCATAATGGTTTAATGAATTCCCCAGGCCATCGGGCCAACATTCTCAATCCTGCTTTTGGACATGTAGGAATCGGGATTTTAGACGGTGGAATGTTTGGGTTGATGATCAGCCAGGAATTTAGTAATTGAGATAATGGATAGCTTTTCGAAAGAGGTTTTGTCAAGAGGAGATACTTTTTCGAAATAGTGTTTCAACTCCTGAACCATTTTAAAACCACTTATTTCGTACCTTATCCCATGATGTGATGCCTATTTTAAACTGCACAGGATTACTGAATTTATTGGCTGCGGAACCGACCATATAAACACCTAGTTTGAATTTCGTCAACGGATTAAATAGCCATTTGATCACGCGTTCAATCCCTACAAATCCTTCTGCATATCGAAGACCGCGTTCGGGCGCAATTAAAAACCCTGATCCGGCTACTTCACGCAATTGCAACTTTTTCAACAAAGGAATCTTATTAATTATTGCACCATTAAATTCATGGATATAATGCGCTTCATAAAAACGGTTGAAGACAGGGAAAGAAGAATCCAGCGCCTGGAAAGCTTCTTTTGGGTTCATGAATAAAAATGGATCGCCCTGCCGCTCAAATTTGTAATCAACTAATCTTAAATCTTTTCTTGAAAGAAAGGAACCCGACCGCAGCGTGTAAGAAGAAACACCCGTCAATCCCAATTTAATTTCCTGCTCCATTCCAAATTCCAAATAATCAAAATCAACTTTACTATTCATCATGCCCGGAATTCCTTTGCGCCACATGGTATAAAAAGTTGGCCACCGGGAACCAAGAATTATTTTTTCTTTTGGTTCCCTGATGTAGTGTTGGCGTGGTGTGTATTGAAAACGTACCTGTCCGTAAAAAGCATTGTAGGGTTTGAAATAAACCGCCTCGTTATCTTCAAGAATATTTCCAAAAAGGCTGTCCACCTGAGGATTGGTTTTATAATCACTTACCGATCTTCTGAAAGCCATGTTGATATCAGTAAATAAATACAAGCCATTTACCACTTCAAAATTGTGACCAACACCGATGCCGTTTTTTAAATAAATATTGCTACGCTTCAGCATGTTGATCCATGCATCTCCCTGGAAAATAAATTCAAAGTTGCGCTCTAGGCTGATATTGAAATAACTGCGTTTAAAAGGATTATATAATTTGACAAACCGGATATTTCCGTTTACGTCATAATTGCGAAGTCCATAGCTGACGTTGTTCCAAAGAGAAATCGCCTTCTTCGATTTGTAGGTCTTGCTATAGTTAAAAAATAGGGAAATACGGCTGCCGCCAAATTGAAACGGTTGAAAAAGCTGCGGAATAGAACCAATATACCAGCGCCTTTCTTTTTTATGATCATTAAAGGTGAGCCCTGTTAATAACAATTTTTTTGGAGTGATCTTATTGATGATCCTGTCTATCGAATCCAAATACATTTCTGTATGCGTAACCGTGTAAATGCTGTCCTTGTAGCGGATGTAACGAACTTCCTTTTTGGTCAATGGTTCTGTGCGTACCGATTGCCAGAAAGTAGTGTCTTTTTCATAAGCTGATTGGGAGGTTGCACTCACCTCCACTCCAAAATATTTTTTATCAAAAACTTTGTTCAGCTCAAAATCTTTGTAAGTAACAGTTGTATGGCCAGATATTTTTTGTTTGTCTGCTTTTGAAAAATAAGAAAACTGCTGGTGAGTGATCATCCAGGCTTTATTATTTATAAATTGATAATCCTGTTCCACCCCGAAAAAGTCATATTCCGGCAAATGATATTTTGGAAAGCTGAATTTTGTATGCACGATCACCCACGAACTATCTTCAATAGAAATTTCTCCTTCAACTGTTGCATTGCTTAGCTGGCGCGGCTTCACACTGATCACATAAATTTTCCTGCCACCGGTTTTTTGTATTTCCTTCATCTTAAATCTATAAGCCATCAGGCCGCTGAAGCTTACCGGCGAAAGTATCGGCACTTCAGAAACCGCAGGAACTTTCACAAGGTTATTATAAAAATTAAAATCGCCTTCCGTGGTTGATAAATAAAATAAACCGCTTGCTTTTTCCCCTTTCGTCACACCTGTTCTTTCTTCTTTTGTTTTCGTCGGTGAGCTATAATCGAGGTTCAGTGCAATCTCTGCCATTGCCATTTTTCTCAAATCTGCATTGGCATCTTTTGCCGTGTCCTGTTTATTTCTTTTTTTTTCTTTATTCAATGAAGAATCTTCCTGGATGGCTTTGATATAAATCCTGCATGAATAGTCTCCGGCAGCCGCCATGATCTCATCTTTATGCCGGATTACATTGCGGATAATTCCTTCTGCCTGGTCTTTTCCTTTTATCAGCACTTCCGTAAGATGGGTTGATTCTTCATTTTCAAGCAGTACATTTTTTTCGAAATCCTGCCTGCCCACAATAATCGTTACCAGGCGGGGTTGATAGCCGATCATACTGATGACGAGGTCGTATTTTCCTTCGTCCAATATCAGCTCATACCTGCCGTCTTCCTTTGTGATGGTGCCGCTCCTGGTTTCTTTTACTTCAACACTGGCAAAAGCCAGCGGCTCTAATTTTGTATTGGTTATTTTACCAAAAACTTTATGCGATTGCGCCATTGCAAAAGCCTGTGACAAAAGTAAAATAAAAAGCAAGTAGATTCGGCGCATACTGATTTTTATAGCCCGTTAAATAGTTGTCATCTGCAAATAAAAAAGGATTATGGGAAGAATACAACACTTTCGAAAAAACGTTAACAAAGTGATATATGTATCCGAACTTTTGGAAAGTTATTTAAGATTTTTCATTTTGGTAAATAGTTATGCAACTTATCCAAAAGTTGTAGGTCATTGAATTCAACTATTCAAAAAGTTGACCGCCACTAACTAGAAACTACATACAGTTCATTAAAACGAAGCGTGCCTCCTCATTCAGAACTCTTATTATTTCTGTGTTTTGAACGAAAATCTTTTAGGTTCAGCCATATACTCAATGCGAAACTGATCAAAAAAACTATTAGAGTTACCTCATCTACCAGTTGAACCGGAAAATTTATTCCGGTTAATTTGAATACGAGGAACTGAATATAAGAATTTGAATGATCCAAATAACCGAGCTTGCGCCGTACTTCCCAATGCCATTCTGTACAAAAACAAAATCCCCATCCATACCAGATGCCCAAAACAAACCAGGAAAAAGCGGTTAGTGAAAGCGTGACCAAATGCCATTTACGGATACTTCTGAAAGCCCATCCCACTATATTGAATAAAGTAAATGCGGTGTGAAATACAAAAAAGAAAATATTTAGGAACTGGTACCACATGAGATTGCATGGTTGATGCAAATGTAGAATAATACCACCTGGTGTAAATTGTTTCTCTGCCGGATTTATTGCGGCTTGCATAACGCCCAGGTAGTATTGGTGTTGATTCAAGGTCGGATCTTTTGGGTACGTTTTAAAAAAAGAGACGTTGCCGCCCAACGTCTCTTCAATAATTCTTAAGATCATCCGATAGTTACCGGATCATTATTCATTATTTCAATCCTTCCAATGCCGCATTCATATTTCTTACTGCATCAGCGCTTTTATTAAATGTGGCCTGTTCTTCATCATTTAATTTGAAGTCAATGATTTTTTCCCAGCCGTTTTTTCCTATCACAACCGGGACGCCTATGCAAATATCTTTTTGGCCATATTCGCCATCAAGCAAAACTGAGCAGGGAATTAATTTCTTTTCATCACGAACAATAGCCTCAACCAAAGTTGCTCCTGCCGCTCCGGGTGCATACCATGCGCTTGTTCCTAATAATTTAGTAAGCGTAGCGCCACCAACCATCGTATCAGCAGCTACTTTTTTCAAAGTTTCCTGATCTAAAAGATTGGAAACCGGTGTGCCATTATAGGTAGCCAGTCTTGTCAAAGGGATCATGGTTGTATCGCCATGACCACCGATCACCACAGCCTGTAAGTCTTGCGCAGAACACTTCATAGCGGTTGATATATAATATTTGAATCTTGCGCTGTCCAAAATCCCGCCCATTCCAATGATCCTGTTTTTAGGAAGTCCGCTTGATTTTAAAGCGAGATAAGTCATTGTATCCATAGGGTTGCTGATCACAATAATAATTGCATCAGGAGAATTTTGAAGAATATTTTTAGTAACCTCTTTTACAATTCCTGCATTGATTCCAATCAGTTCTTCGCGTGTCATTCCCGGTTTTCTCGGAATACCTGAAGTGATCACCACCACATTGCTTCCAGCAGTTTTTGAATAATCATTTGTGCTGCCAATAATTTTTGTATCGCTTCCCAACAAGGTTGCGCTTTGCATAAAATCCATTGCTTTTCCTTCGGTAATTCCTTCTTTAATATCCAGCAATACCAGTTCTTCACAAAGTTCTTTGCGCGCAATGTTGTCGGCACATGTAGCGCCAACTGCACCAGCGCCTACTACGGTTACTTTCATCTTATTTTGTATTTATTTTTAAAAAATTGTTATCGGCCAAAGGTATAATATAATTGACAGTTGAAAAATCAGCGGAATGGTTTTTGTTTTCTGAATGACAAAAAAACTTTACCGGTGAGGAGAATAACAAATGGAGATTCTTGTTTTTTCAGTTCCTGGTTTTTTAGGAACAAAAAATATCTTCTTCCAATTTTTTTTGAAAGAAGATTTTCTAAATATGAATAAAGAAGATTTACAGGGTGGGAGAGAAAAATTTTTATTTATCTCCGGTTGCTTTCCAAACGTCTTCCAAATTGATAGAGCCGCTGAACGATTTTACATACTTTCCTTTCTTGTCATACACAACGAGTTCCGGATACATTTGAACGTGATAATAAGGAAGGAAAAAATCTTTTTTGTCCCAGGCCATGGTTATTTGCTGCTGTTCAGCAATTTTATAATCGTGATAAAATGACATCATTTCAGTGTATGGAAGCCACGTTACCATTAAGATCTGCGTATTTTTAAAATGGTCAATATTCTTTATTAATTCTCTTGTTTCATTTTGACAGTGGCCACATTCCGGGCTGAAGATCATGATCAGAGTGGCTTCTTTTTTCTTTAGATCTTCATTTGTAAATACCGTGCTGTCGGGTGCTTTATAGAGAGTGAATTCAGGAATGGAAGGGTTGCTTATGTACTCAGGAGTCTTCTCTTTTGCCACACTTGTTTGACAAAAGCCTGAATAAACGATAAAGAAAGAGGTAAGGATAAACAATAGTTTTTTCATCAGTAAAATTTTTATAAAACTAATAAAAAAGCTGAAAGCTGAAAATGCAAAATGCTTTTTAAGAATTTATTAGCAGTGAAATTTCAATAAAGTAATTTTTATAAAACTGCTAAGATCGTTGCTGGCTTTAC
>Ga0157370_10001835_pt1 | contig 26179 bp, 22 predicted proteins | sample C35metaG_FD_113463 | JGI IMG/M metagenome (GOLD analysis project Ga0157370, IMG submission 113463) | Corn rhizosphere microbial communities from Kellogg Biological Station, Michigan, USA - C3-5 metaG | ecosystem: Host-associated > Plants > Roots > Rhizosphere > Soil | place: USA: Michigan...
ATATCTCCAAAAAAGCTGCGGTATTTTTTTATTTTTTGAACATTATCATTTTTCAGATCGAAGCTAACCGTTACAAATTCTAATTGTGATGGTACTTCTTCCGGGCTTATTGAATGATATATTTTTTCCAGCCGGTTATTTACTTTTTGACATACGCCGGGGCAGTTGAGATAAACAAAATTTAACAACACATATTTATGTTTATCTTTTATATGGAATACTTTTCCATCCTGGTCAATCATCGGTATATCGGGGAAATCTCTTGGTGTGTTGCCGGCCTGATGAAGTGTATAAGAAAAAACAGTAAATGCTTTGAATGTATCCGTCCATTTTGAAATAACAAACATGCATATTGCAAGGGCGACAAGAGGAATCAAAATTTTTTTCATGACAATATCATTTCACTGCTGCCCGACATCATCCACCATCAAAGCGCAGTTTTATTTTGTACAGCACTATTCTTTACCAGCTTTGTGAACAGTGTTACATACATCAGCAAAAGCCCTACCAGCAGCAGGCATATAGAAACCGCTGCAATCTGTGCCAGGAGCGCACCTGTTTCATGAACATTCTTCAGAGGGATTGCACTATAATCCGCATATCTTCTCGGAATGCTGTTGAGGCCGCCAAGATAAAACATAACCAGGAAGCTATAAGAGCCGATAACAAAAAACCAAAATCCTAATTTAGGTTTTTGATCTTTAGTGGGATCTTCTTTTGCGACAACGAGGTAATAAAGAAATGCCAGGATGAACAGCAATATACCCATGAGCATATAAGTGTGAAAATGCGCCGGAACCCAAAGTGTATTGTGCAATACTTTATTTATTGAAATGGTTGAATCAACCACTGCGGCAAAACCACCAATGGCCCATCCTGCGGTACCTAACAGGAACATCAATGGAATAATAGTCCATTTAATTTTGGAATGATACAATTGCACGATAACGCCAAACATTGTAACAGCAGTGGCGGGTACTGCACTGAAATAAGATGCAAGCTGCCCTGCATATTGCAGGGGCAAAGGCTGCACAAAATCCATGTACAGGTGATGGAAATAAGCAAACAAAATAAAAAAGAATGTAGCATTCCATGCAATTGCTGTCACCTTGTTAATCTTCCAATCACGATGCGTAAATTCAGGCAGTAACATATATAACCAACCTATTCCTACATACATGGTAATGTTTACCAGCGTGTGGCCAAAAAAGAAGGTTAGGTTCTTTAATAATAAAGGATCAAAAGCAAGGCTGGGTTCAAAATATTTCAACAAATAAATAATCAGGAACACTGCACCTGCAAGAAAAGCTAAAACACCAGGTGTGAGGCTGATGGTACTGATCATAACAACAGAAGGCATTTCTTTCTCTGGTGGATTTTTTTTGAAATATTGCCATCCTGCTATCCTGGCAATACCACCATATTCTTTGGCAAGAGCATACAAAACATGCAAGCAACCAATAAGCCATGCAATGCCTAAAATGATTAGTGAAATTATGGACAGCGCGGTGGACCATCCGGGCCAGTTGGCGCCAACAAACGGCAAAGGATATAACAAATACCAACCCGGACCAAACTTAGCATATAGGGTCGCTATGATCAATCCAATTACGCCCAATACAACAGAGAAATAAACAAAATAACCTACTCCGATATTTAATCTTGCATATCGCGTAGCAATTAAATAACTAAGTGCTGCCAGCGATATGCTAAATAATGTTCCTGCCATCCCCAAACCGTGCATGGTCATCAATGCATAGAATGTATCAGGCGATAATTTTATCCACTCACCCTGGTTGAGTCGCATCAATAATCCGAGTGTAATCCATAATGGGAAGAGAATCAAAAATGTGATGCTCCAGGTAATTATCAATTTCTTTTGTTGCCGTTTTTCAACAGAACTTATTTGTATCATAACCTTCTTTTAAAATTTTTTATTCAACATGAATTTTGCCGAACATAATGGCATGTCCTAATCCGCAATATTCTAAACAAAGGATCTGGTAATCTCCTTTTTCTGAAAAAGTATATTCGAGTTCATTATGGTATTGGGGCATTGCCTGCGTTTGAGCAACTAAAACACCCTTGCTGTTGTATATGGCAAAATCGTGATTGACATCTGCTGATGTAACAACGAAACGAATTGCCTTGTTGGCAGGCACGGTTATTTCGGTGTTGCCTGTAAATGCTGCCGGCGTTTCATTTGATGGGCCTGGCGCCATTTTCCACATCCATTGCATGGCCACTACCGTTACTACTTCACCCGGTTCACTTTGAAACCTTGGATAAGGTAATAATTGAAGTGTGACAAACAATAAAATAACAATGCACGCGACCAGCCCTAAAAAATAACGCGCTCTTACTTTATACACTTTTTTCTTTGCGGACATCTTGTCTTCTTCGGTTGAAGAGGTGCCCAACAAAAAGAGGACAACAGAAATTACAAGTATAGCACCTGCCAATGAAATAATGGCTGCATATCCCTGTATAGTGATTAGTTCGATTAACTTGCTCAAGTTATTATGATTTGTTTATTGTAATGGTTTCTAACAATCAGTTTTCGATATTGGAATACGAAGATTATTCAAACTTATCGTTAGGTCCTAAAATTCAAAAAAATTCTTTTGCTATTTAAGGAGATAAGTTTGCGGCTGCACGTTCATGTTGTCATCCATCTTACCGATACAATTTTTTAATTGCAAAACAAATGTAAGTACAAATTTTTGATTAAAGATAAGTTTATCGTTTATTATTTTTGTTCTATAATTTTTTTTGGTAAAAGAGATAAATAAAAAAATGTTCCTATGTTTTATCAAAGGCTATTATTGCTTTATTTCGTTTGATAGATTTTATATCCATTCCGGGCTTAGCAGGTTATTTATCTGAAGCCTTTTTCAAAAACTCCTGTAAGGCTACCGCATTATTATGCTGCATATCTTTTGCGGCATAAAGTAAGGTGATTGTTTTATGTTCCTGCAACAACTTTACTAATTCTTTTATTGATTCGGCATCCTGCAATTCTTTATAAAATTTTTCAACAAAGCTTTTCCACTTTGTTACATCATGATTGAACCATTTTCGTAAAAAGTTGGAAGGGGCAACCTCTTTCAGCCATACATCAATATGACCTTTTTCTTTATCAATGCCGCGTGGCCATAAGCGATCTACCAATACACGAAAACCATCCGTCTTTTGATATGGCTCATAAATACGTTTGATTTTTATTTTATACATCATCTTTTTTTTTATCATTAACAAAATTAGCCCGTATAATAATTATACTAGCGGATATTTTCTGTTAAAGGCTATTTTAGTTTCAAATACTTCAGCCATCTTTTCTGCACGCCATTTTGCTTCGTCTGCAACATTTCCTGAAAAAAGCTGATCAACTGTTTTTGTAAAAAGTTCTATCCACCTGTTGAAATGCTCACCAGATACCGGAAGCGTTGCATGAGGCGGAAACGGGCTTCCGAAATAAGTTTGTTCATTCAGCAAAAGTGTTTGCCAAAAGGTGTACATCTTTTCAAGATGCTGTGGCCATCTGTTTTGTATTCGTTCATTGAAAATGGGTCCAATAAGTTCATCAGCTCTTACGCTTTCATAAAAAGTGTCAACCAGATTTTTAATATCTTCTATCGAGGTTATGTCTTTCATACTATCCAATAATACTTATTTATAGCGATCTTTTTATTTTATAGGGTTAGATAGAATGGCCGCAAACTTCTTTTATTCCGGAGGAATATTTGAATAAAGGTATTACACGCTTATTCTACCTAAGCCTATTATTTTATTATAAATCTTTCTTTTTAAATTTTCGAAGAGATAAACTTACCGGAACGATTGTCCACAATAACATCACCAACAAAGTAATAATAACTCCATAAGTTGTTCCGAAGAAATTCTGGAATACAGCACCCGTATAACCCATCAGTGCCGATACATCCATTTTCAGCAGGATTAAAATCCTTCCCATATCTATCGGGTTTAAACCACTCAATACCAACATCGCTTTTTCGAGCGGATAATCCGCAAACTGGAAAAGGATAAATAATACCAGGCTGTCGAATATCAAAGAAAAATAAAGCCAAAGCAAAACAGAAATGCCAATGCCCTTTGCTTTATCTCTTGTATAAACGGCAGCAAGCAATGCAATGGAAACAAATATAAGTGTAAGCAATAAACCTACACCCACTAAGATAAAGCCGGTAGTGGTGGGTGAATAAATTAAAACAGCCACACCCACCCCAATAAAAAATGCAAGGGTAAGTGCAAGAGACATGCCTGCATAAAGGCTCATCCAGATATGTTTTCGCTGCAGCGGCTGGCTTACCAGCAATTCAATAAATTCTGAACTGTTGTATATATATATAGTTGAAAAAATGATGCAGATGAGCGGAACAATAATTAAAACAATATTCATTAAACTCAACAGGCCCTTGGAGGTATTGTCTTCGAGGTTGAACACACTGAAAGAAATAATTACTAACAGTAATGTATATACGATAACTATTTTATTCCTGAGAATATCGTTGATTACATATTTAATAATTTTTTTCATGTCATTAATGTTGTTGCATTACGGATGCAATAGCTCTCGAAAGTTTTTGTTCACCGGTATCTTCGCGGAGCAGTTCAATGCTTTTATGAAATAACAAACTTCCTTCCTGCATATACATTACGTGCGTTACCAGGTCGTCTAATTCGCTTAATATGTGCGATGTTATCAGGATCAGTTTTCCTTTTTCTTTTTCTGCAATAATTTTTTCTTTTAAAATTTCTGAAGACAGCGGATCAAGGCCAGCCGTAGGTTCGTCGAGTATCAATACATCAGGATTAAAAAGAAAAGCTAATGCAGCGCTCACTTTTTGCGTAGTACCACCGGATAAAGTGCGCATTCTTTTTTGAAACTGGTTTTGAAGTTTGAAAACACTTATTAAATCTTCATCTACACGAACTGCGTTATTTTTTTCCCTGATATCTTTCATCATACCAAAAATCTGGCCTATCGTCATGTTTTCTGGGTAGCGGCCAATCTGCGGCATATAACCAATGTGATCGCGATACTGCCAGTCGTGCCGGATGTTTTTATCATTAAAAGTGATGAAGCCGCTATCGGGCACCACCATGCCGAGAATACATTTTACCAATGTTGTTTTGCCGCTACCGTTAGGGCCTATCAGCGCAATGCATTGTCCTTTGCTGCATGTTGCAGATACATTATTTAACACGGTAAGTCTTCCAAATTTTTTTGTAACGTTACTGGCGATTATCATAAGTGTATCGGTTTCATCAATGGATAATTATCTACCAGGTTTTCTGGTGTAATGCTGGGCAATATTTTTTCCATTTTATCCAGCAAAGTTGCAATAATACTTCGGAATAAAATCATCGCGGTGGGATTCTCTGCCACCACCATCGAGAACATACTTACCGGGTGATAAGGAACATCTCCTACATTATCTTTATTCAAATCATAACCTTCATATTTATCCCAATAGTTATGATTAAAATTGTTCAGCACCAACGAACCATTGGTGGCTATATCAAAAGTATTGCCGGTAAAATTATTGTAGGTTAACGTATCGTTCAAACAACTTGCCTGTGTTTTTATAGCCCAGCCGTTTTTAATAAATTCATTTTTTTCGAGAAATACCCTGCTGGCGCCTTCCATAAAAATGCCCGTAGTATTGCGGAGAAATTTATTTCCGGAAATATAACTATCGGATATTTCTTTTAAAAAAATACCATAGCACCCATCTCCCCAGTTATCTTCAAACAGGTTATTAAACATTTTTACACCATGCGAAAACATTACAGAAACTCCGGCATTGTTATGTTGAAAAAGATTGGCTATATAAACATTGTTGTGCGAAAACATAAAATGTAATCCGTATCTCGAATTATTGATGGATTGATTGCGCCAGATAAGTGAGTTGGTTACAAATTCAAAGTAAATACCATCGCGGTGGCCTTTCATGGAGTTGCCCGTTATTTGCAGGCTGTCGCATTTCCAGCAATGAATGCCATTGCCGCTTTCCTGGTCGGTGAGGGCATAAGCGGTGAGTTTATTATTTTCTATTTTGCAATCAACACATGCCTGGAGGTAAATACCAAAAAAAGTATCTTCTAAAATATTATTTGAAATAGTAACAAACTTTGCAGCATAAATTTTTATACCTGCCACATCCACCAGGCTCGATACACCTGAATGTATCAATTTGAAACCATTAATAGTAACATTGTTTGCTTTTACCGAAATAATTTCATAAGTATGTTCACCATCCAATATTGGGTATTGGTTTCCCAGTAATGTGATTGATTTATCAACAACAATATTTTTTTCTTTATAAATGCCGGGGCTTACTAAAACGGTATCGCCATTACCTGCTAACTTAATTGCCTGCTGAATGGAACCATTGTTGTTGCTAACGATGATTGTTTTTGCTAAAAGTGTTTGAAAGAGGCAACAAGAACATAATATGCAAATGAATAATTTCATTTTGTATTTAACTCATTCCATTGAAGTACCGTTCCCGGAAATTTTTGCATAGCCACTTGCAGGCTTTCCTGTGATTGAAATGCAGCGATATTTCCATTCATCGGAGTATGAAAAGTTTCACTTTTCAAATAAACAGCATTTTCTGCAGGCACGAAAGTATGCCCACCGGAAAAATCAATGAAATAAATTTTTGAATTTGATTTAGTCGAATTGTTTTCATTTATAAAAGAGAAAAGACAATGTGCATCATCAAATTTGTACACCTTGCCTTTTGAAGTGATCAATTCTGCACCGAACCTTGCATCGCCGAAAGGCATTTTGCAATAGCTGCAATTGTCTTTTCCTAAAACAATTTGCTCAGGCGAAGAATTACACGAACTAAAACCGATTAACAACAATGCACACGCAGCAGCCACTGCTTGTTTATTGATGATTGCTTTTACTCTTTTTTTATACCTGAGTTCAATTACATTTACTGCAAATAATAAAATACCTACGCCCACAAAGAGAAATCCTCCTAATGCAGGTATTGAATAAGCGCCAAAATTCAACAGTTGTTTAAACCCGATTAACGGAGGCTGGTAGGCCATTCCCGGCACAATGATTGGTGCATCGGGGTTAAGCGTATGACCATAATTATATTCCCACCGCCAAAAATCAATCATGGCAATGATGCCGAATATTATAAACAAAATAAACACACTGATGAGCATCCATCTTTTTCCTACAAAGGCAGTTAATAATAACAGCACTGAAAAACCAATGGTAATGAAAGGAAGAATTTTAAACTCAAAAAAATCTTCGGTGTGCAATGGTTTCATGCCAATATAATGGTTGAGACCATTTACTATATCTACATCGCCTCCTAAATGATTGGGATAAATAAAAAGTGTGAGCCCTTCGGGATATTGTGGCGCCTGCAAGTCTATTCGCCACATGGGTAATTTAATAATGGCTAACAATACCAACGCTCCCAACACTAACAGAATACGACTTGAATTTTTGAACGACAATGAATGTTTCACGATTATTAAATTTTATTTTAAATGTTCCGGGGTTGATAGGTGCCCCGGAACATTTTTATATTTATTGAGTCAACAGCGGAGGTGTATTTGTTGAATCCGGCATGTTCTTGCCAGTGCTGAAAGTAAGAGGTACATTGCTGTTTGCAGCAGACACTCTTACATAACCCTGCATTTCCTGGTGAAGTGCACTGCAAAAATCTGTACAGTAAAATGGATATATTCCAGGCTTTTCAGGATTCCATGCAAGAGTTTGTGTTTCGCCCGGCATCACTAATAGTTCTGCAGCATTCGCAGCACCTTTAATGGCAAATCCATGTGGCACATCCCAATCCTGTTCCAGGTTAGTTACGTGCCAATATACTTCGTCACCCATTTTTATACCTTCAATATTATCCGGAACAAAATGAGATCTGATTTGAGTAATGTACACATCCACGCGTTTTCCATTTCTAACTACTTTGGCATCGGCTTCTCCTTTGGCAACATAAGGGTTTTTGTTTTTATTAATATCAAAAAATTTCACTGACTTGTCTTTAATTACCGATGCTGCAACTGCCTGCCCGTAGTGAGGCTCGCCAACTGTTGGAAAGTCGAGCAGTAGTTTCATTTTATCGCCGGTGATATCAAAAAGCTGTGCGGCCTGCGCTAATTCAGGTCCGGTGGGCAAATACCTGTCTTTGGTAATTTTATTATAAACAATCACGTATTTGCCATTAGGTTTCCTTGTATCACCACCGGGTATTGACAAGTGCCCCGGAGAATAAAAGGTAGGCTGGCGGTCAATTATTTTCAGATCTTTAATATTCCATCTTACAATTTCGGATGAAACAAACATGGTGGTTATAGCATTTCCACGCCCATCAAACTCTGTGTGCAACGGCCCCAGCCCTGGTTTTTGAACTTCACCATACAATGCGGATTCATATTTGATAACTGGAATACCATCATAATTGCCAATAAAATCTTTATCAGCAATTGCTTTTTGAATTTTATCAAAACTAAATACCGGAATTAATGCGGCTAACTTACCACTTCCTACAATGTATTCACCAGTGGGGTCCACATCGCAACCATGCGGCGATTTAGGACATGGAATGAAATAACAAATGTCTTTAAGATCTTTAGCATCTAAAACTGTTACTTCTTTTTCAATGGTAGAAGTGGAGGTATGTGATTCTTCATTATATACATTATGCGCATAGCTTACTGCTTCTTTGTGACCCTTGCCTGCATTGGCATACTCTTCTAACTTTTTCCAGTTTACGGCAAGAATAAAATCTTTGTCACGTTGTGATGCATTTACTTCTAACAAAGTATTTGCCTGTTCGGTGTTGTAACATGAAAAGAAAAACCAGTCGTGAGATTTGCCTTTTCCACTATGGCTCAGATCAAAGTCAACGGGTGGTACTCTAAGCTGGAAGGCCACCTTCATGTTACCGGTAGTTTTATCTACGCTGATAAAACTTATAGAAGCTTTGAAATTTTTACGATAAGTATTAATAGGTATATCGCCATTTTGATTATCCATTGGCACAGCAAAACGTGTACCTGCTACCACATACTCTGTGTTTTCTGTAATAAACGGGGATGAGTGATTGCCGGCGCTGTTGGGCAGCTCCATTATTTCGGCTGTTTTAAAAGTGCTGAGGTCTATCCGTGCAACACGCGGTGTATTGTTGGCATTTGCAAAAATCCAACGTCCATCTATTTCGCCATTGGTTTGCGAAAGTTCCAGGTGGTGCAAATCATCCCAGGGTACTGAACCATGAGAAGTGTTAAGCATTGGTTTGGTTTCTTCGCTATAACCATAACCATTTTCAGGAAAAACAGAGAATACCGGAACAATCTTTAACAACCTGCCGGAAGGTAATCCGTACACACTCATTTGGCCATTAAATCCACCGGAAACGAAGTCGTAAAACTCGTCGTATTTACCGGGCGCTACATATACTTTTTCAGCCGCATCGCCAGAAACCGCATCAGCAGTGTTTTTCGGCTTGCAGGAATACAAACTGCTTAGCATAAAAGCAGCAGCTACAATCATCACCCTGTTAGAAAACTTTTTCATTTTATATGGTTTTTATTTAAACTTACTTTACGCCATCATTTTTGCGCATGAACTCATAAATGTTTCTTGCATCATCATCCGTTAAGTTTTGATTGGGCATGCGTACCAAACAAATTTCAAGCATAGCCTGCGCTTTGGGGTCTTTATTAATCATGTCATCTGTATTGGTAACAAAATTCATGATCCATTCAGCAGTGTGGCGGTGTGTTACACCCGACCAACCGGGACCAACTAATTTTTCGGTAGTGAGTTTGTGACAAGCACTGCATTTAACGCTAAATACTTTTTGTCCAGCATCCGCTTCTGCTGCATTAAGTGTGGCACTTACATCCACATGTGTAAATTTTCCTTCACCCCTGTTTGGATCGTACGAAGGATTGCCATTGGATGTAGTAGCGGAAGTTGAGTTTTCCGGTTCTTCACTTTCGCTTTTGTTGTTGTTGTTCGAGTTGTTGCAGGCGACCATTATCAGGGTCATTGCGCCGAGGTAGATAAGTTTTTTCATTTTTTTTATTTTTCTGTTGACGACACAATATTAATATAGCCTTAACTCCCATTTTATGAGTTTAGTCATAATCAGAGACGGAAATCATCAGGTTCATATAAGAAGTTAATTTTTATAACAGGTCAAAAGGATTGCCAGCATTGGATTGTAGAAGGAATAATTTTTTACAGCTTTCGTGTTACATGATGAAAATCATATCTTTTGCCGATGAGAATCATCGTAGCCTGTAAGGAATAAATGGCCATGATTTTTTATTTTAATTATGATTGCAATCATAGACCGGAAAAATAATGTAGTTTTATTTTGCCGCTGGAAATGAATCGTTCTGTACAAAAATGGTTGTCTGTAGCTTTTTTTAACCTGATGTTGGTGAGTATCCTCGGGTGTATCTTACGCTATAAAATTGCCTACTCATTACCGTTTATTGATCAAAAATTTTTTTTACACGCTCATTCTCATTTTGCTTTTGCAGGCTGGGTTACCCAGGCCTTAATGGCATTAATGGTAAAATACCTGTCGGAAAAAACTTCGGTCAATCAATTTCCTAAATACCGGTGGATACTCTGGGCTAATCTTTTAACGGCTTATGGAATGTTGTTCTCTTTTCCTTTTGAAGGCTATGCTACTGCATCCATCATCTTTTCTACAGCGTCAATATTTGCAGCTTATATATTTTCCATCTTTTGCTGGCGGGATTTAAATAAAATAGTTAAACAATCTGCAGAAAAAAATTTTTTTAAAGCAGCATTGCTCTTTAATGTTGTATCATCTGTGGGGCCTTTTACATTAGCTTTTATGATGGCCACAAAAAGCGGTTTTCAAAACTTGTATGTAGCCGCCATTTATTTCTTTCTCCATTTTCAATACAATGGATGGTTTATGTTTGCCTGTATGGGTTTTGTTTCCTACCGGATATTCATCCGAATACCATCCGGAGCGGTAAAGGAAGCCAATAAAAAACTGACAACGGCTTTTTATTTATTTGCATCAGCAAATGTTCCTGCGTATTTTTTATCAGCCTTGTGGATACCCATGCCTGCTATTGTATATATATTAGTAGCATTAGCAGTCATTGCCCAACTGGCAGGATGGGTTATAATGCTGGGTGTGCTGAAAAATTATTATGCGGGATTAAAATTTCGTTTAAACAAATTTCACAGGCTCTTATTTATACTTTGTGGTGTTGCATACAGTATAAAATTATTATTGCAGGGTGCATCAGCAATTCCATCATTAAGCTATCTTACTTTTGGCTTCAGGCCCATTGTTATCGGGTATTTGCATTTGGTGCTTTTGGGGGTGGTATCTCTTTTCATCACTGCGTATAGCATAGCTAACGGTTACTTTTATTTATCTGCTATTAAAAAATCGGGAGTAATTATTTTCGTAGCGGGAATTATCATCAATGAAATTTTTCTGCTAATACAAGGCATTGCAGATTTGGTTTACCGGTCGGTACCATATATTAATGAAGAACTTTTAGCAGCGGCCGTTATATTATTCGCCGGGTTGCTGTTAATGAATATAAACCAAAGACCGGTAAGTATTAAAGAGCAGTAATAAAAAAGAATACACCATCAACAATACACTCTTCCTCTTTCTATTTTCAGTTTTCCTTTGTCGTGCATAGAGCGCATAGTTCTTATTACTGTTTCCACTCGCATGCCTGTCATGCTGGCTAACTGCTGGCGGGTAAGTTTTAGCTGGGTGCTATCGTTGGAAAAATATAAGTTTGATTTTTTAAAATGACTGATAAGGCTGGATATAGTTTGCTCAGGTTTATGAGCGGCCAATTCTTTTGATACAAGAAATTTGTAACGCAACCTTTCTGCAAGTATTCGCGTTAATGATAACAGTATTTCAGGATGATCCTTTAGTAATTGCTGAAACGTGGATTGATGAAGACGTAATATAACAGAATCAGCTTCGGCAATGGCAGTGGCTACATGCGGTTCATGATCAAACAAAGGAATTTCTCCAAAACATTCACCAGGTTGAATAATCTTATGAATAAATTCGTTTCCGTTGTCATCAATGCTCACCCATTTAACACTACCACTTTCCAACTGGTAATAAAAATGAGCTTGGGTGCCGTCGTGAAATATTATTTCTCCGGCCGAAACTTTTTTATAAGCAGCGCCCAGGGCAATAAGCAAGTCTGTGTTGATCATTATCTAAAATTTTTGCAGCAAAACTACCGGCTGCATCGTGGCCTTTGGATGATTCTACACAGTTTGAAATATGATTATAATCATATTTAATTGATTAATGATTTTGAAAATCAGTTAAAAATTCATAAAGGTTTTAAAAAGTTTATGGGATAAAGGTTTTAAACCCCTCTCCTTCGGAGAGGAGTTGGGGTGAGGCTCTTAACATCATAGTATGACTCCGCGCATAAAATAATAATCCATTAGTGATTAAAATTGTGTTCGCAATTATGTGTGCAGTCATATGAAGAAGGACATAGAAAATGCCGGAGATATTAAAACGCTGGTAACGGTTTTTTATAAAAAATTAATCGCAGATGAGCTACTCGGACCTGTTTCCGCAGAAAGAATTTGTGCTAAATGGGAAACCCATATAGCAGCAACTTCGGGCTTTTGGGAAAATATTATTTTTCTTTCCGGTCATTACTCAGGCAACCCGATGATGGTTCACCAAAGCCTTCATAAAACTGTAGGATTAGATAAAAAACATTTCGATAGGTGGATCGAATTATTTTATCAATCGGTGGACGAATTATTTGAGGGAGAAAATGCTAATCTTGCAAAAGAAAGGAGCACAAAAATTGCGCGGGTGATGGAAGGCAACATCATTATAAAAAAAGACGATACTATTAGTTAAAAAAATTCAGATAATAATTATGAAAAAAATATTCCTCACTACAACATTTATTTTTTTATCAATACTAACTTTTTCGTGCCCGATATGCGGATGCGGCGGCACCAATACTTATTTTGGTTTGTTTCCTAATTTCAGAAATGGGTTTATGGGTGTACGGTATAACTATGCTCATTATCATACAAGATTATTCAGCGATCCCGCCCAGTTTAGTATTAATGATTATAACACGATGGAACTTTGGGGCGGTGCAAACATTGGCAGCAGATGGCAGGTAATGGCATTTATTCCATATTATCTGAACAAACAAACTGACGACGATGGTACATCCACAAAAAATGGAATTGGGGATGTTACCATTATTGGTCAATACAAAGTGTTTACTAAAACATCACTTTCCAATAATCATGCAATGGTGCAACAGCAATTATGGCTGGGTGGCGGTGTTAAGTTAGCCACCGGTACTTTTAATCCCGATGTTGTAAACAATGATATAACCGTAGCAGACGTGAATGCACAACTTGGTACCGGCAGCACGGATTTTATTTTAACCAGCATGTATAATATTAAGATAAATGATTTTGGATTCAATGCATCTGCCAACTATAAAATTAATGCTTCCAACAACGAAGGTTATAAATTCGGAAATAAGTTTTCATCCAACCTTATTGCTTTTTACCAGGTAAATCTTAATAAAAAAATTATTGTACCCAATGCCGGTATCGGTTATGAAAATGTTGGCAAAAATTCAATGCAAAAAGCTGGCGTTCCATTTACCAAAAGCAGCCTGGCTACAGCGTTGGCGGGTGTTGAAATAAGTTTCCCCAGGCTAAGCATCGGGCTTAATGCACAAATGCCGTTAAAGCAAAATTTTGCAGATGGCCAAACCAAAATGTCCATAAAAGCAATGGCGCATGTAACATTCACTTTATAAAAAATGCGCAAGAAAAAGTTTGCAAATATTTTAAATGGTGTATTATCGTTTTCTTACTTCATCAACTCATACACACTGCTCACATAAGTGTTTAAAGAAAATTTTTCAAGTGGAGTAACTTCTCCCGTTATTACATTTTTCATTTTTGTAAAACCATTGGTTCGTTCAGCATAATCGGTCGGTGAAATAGTTTTTTGTTCTTTGGAAGTGTTCATTGCAATCATGATGGTTTGTTTTTTATCGTAACGGAAATAAACATACACCCCATCAGCAGGTACGTATTGCATCATCTTTCCTGTTGCGATTGCAGAAGATGTTTTTCTAAAATTAGCAAGTGTTGCAAAATAATTCCAGATGCTATCTTCATGCGCGGTACGATTGTTTGATAAAAATTTATTCACTGTATCATGTGCCCAACCGCCCGGAAAATCCTGACGTACATGCCCGTCATTCGGAGATGTAAAACCCGTTAATCCTAATTCATCGCCATAATACATTTCCGGAATACCTCTGCACGTAAGCAACCATGCAATAGCGCTTCTGTATTTATTCATATCTTCTCCCACCACCGAATAAAATCTCGCCATATCATGATTATCAAAAAATATTACTTCACGCATCGGGTCTTTGTAAACAAAATCCTGCGCAAGGGTGGTATATAAATTATTCACGCCATCTGTCCAGCCAAAGTTTTTCGTCATTGCATCGGTAATTCCCCAAAGCGCTTGAAAGTCGCAAGTGGCTTGCAGGTTGCTTTTGAAAGGAATGTTGTAATTGTTTTGCGCAAAATAACTTTGATTGGGGGCACCATGAACCCACGTTTCACCAAACATGGTGATCTTAGGATATTCATCCGTCAATGCTTTATTGCAACGATTCATGAATTCAAGATTGTTGTAAGGATAAGTATCAATCCGCCATCCGTCAATACCAAATTTTTCTACACACCAAATTGCATTTTGAATTAAAAAATTTGCAACAAAAGGATTTCCCTGGTTCAGGTCGGGCATCTGTTTGGAAAACCATCCGTCGGTCATTTTTTTTCTGTCTGTTTTACTTGCATAAGGATCGAAGATGGTTTGATCTTTAAAGTTTGTGTTGGTGTACTCCGGCCATTGATGCAGCCAGCTTTTCATCGGCATATCCTGCACGGTGAAATGATACAGGCCAACATGATTATACACCGCATCCTGGATAATTTTTATATGCCTCGCATGAGCAGCATTTATCAAATCAATATAGGCTTTATCGCCGCCGAGGCGTGGATCTACTTTATAATGATTGGTAATTGCATATCCATGTTCGGTGCGGTTTGGCATATCATTTTCCAAAACAGGATTGAGCCAAAGTGTAGTAACGCCTAATGATTGTAAATAATCCAAATGATTTTGTATGCCTTTCAGATCGCCGCCATGCCGCATAAAAACAGTATCCCGATTCAAACTTTGATCTCTCATTCCTGCAACGCGATCGTTGGAAGTATCGCCATTGCTGAACCTGTCGGGCATTATTAAATAAATAAAATCTTTTGAAGTAACTCCCTGCGCATACGCAACGCCATTACCGGCTCTGCGGGGTTTCAGTTCAAAATTGATAACTGCCGGATGTTTTGGATCAGCAATTTTTATTTTCACCATTCCCGGCTTTGCCGATGATGAAATATTAATGTCAATAAAAACATAATTAGGGTTTTCCACTTTGTGAACTTTCTCAATGGTAATACCGGGATAATTTATCGTGTATGCCTTACCGTTAGCAACATTGGTTCCGTGAATCATCAGTTGCACTTTGTGCCATTTCATATTCACCCACCAGTTGGTGGGGTATACTGCAATGCTTTTTTGCTGAGAGAAAGCAATACAGAAGGATGAAAAATGAAAAATGAAAACAAGAATTATTTTCTTCATAATTAACCAAGTTGTGTATCGGGAATTACAAACAAGCAAAGAAATCTTTTGTTTCATCTAATTATTTTTTTAAGAAAGAATAGATCGTTGATAAGCTAAATCTGCTGCGGCACTGATCCGATTGCCTCAATATCTTCAGTTATTTCTTTCGCTGTTTCTTTATGATCTTCGTCAACAAAAATATTCATGAATCCGCCGATGATCATTGAAATGCCGCCAACCAATAAAGCATACACGCTTTGATCGTGAAATACATTTTTTATAAAAAACCCAAGAATGGCGGCTGCCAGTATTTGTGGAATTACGATGAAGAAATTAAATACACCCATGTAAAAACCCATCTTGTTTGCAGGTAGTGCCCCGGCTAAAATTGCATAAGGCATAGTAAGAGTGGAAGCCCATGCTAATCCAACAAATATCATTGATACAAGTAAAGTATGATTGTCTTTTATAAAAAATATAGAAATTAACCCGATGCCTCCCAATATTAAACAAACGAGATGAGTAAAACGGCGACTGATTTTTGCGGCAAGCATGGGCAATAAAAATGCAGCCAATGCAGATATGCCATTATACACCATAAACATTACCCCTACCCAATCGCCCGCATCCTGGAAAGCTTTTGATGTGGTATCGGTAGTGTGGTAAACATTTTGCGCAATACCCGCAGTGGTATAAATCCACATAGAGAAAAATGCAAGCCAGGTGAAAAATTGCACGATGGCCAACTGCAACATGGTTTTGGGCATTGAGCCTATTCCCTTCATAATTTCAACAAATCCTTTTGCCAATCCTTTCGATTGCAATTTTTCTTCTTCCCATTTTTTTATATCGTCCGGCGGAAATTCTTTTGTGGTAAACACCGTCCACATTACTGCAAAAAGAAAAACAGCGCCACCAATATAAAATGAATATTTTACCGAAGGTGGTATCACTCCTTTCGGAGCGGTATTACTTATGTCAAAGTAGTTGGTAAAAATATAAGGAAGCAATGAAGCAATGACTGCACCAAGGCCAATAAAAAAAGTTTGCATTGCAAAACCCGTAGTACGCTGCGATGGAGGAAGTTTATCGCCAACAAAAGCACGGAAAGGTTCCATTGAAATATTAATAGAAGCATCCAACACCCAAAGCAATATTGCTGCCATCCACAATAAATAAGAGTTCGGCATGAGGAATAATGCAGCAGAGGCAAGTACAGAACCAATAAAAAAGAATGGTCTTCTTCTGCCCCACCATGGATGCCAGGTTCGGTCGCTCAGGTAACCAATGATGGGCTGCACCACTAAACCGGTGAAAGGTGCTGCAATCCATAAAATTGAAATTTTATCAAGCTCGGCGCCGAGCGTTTGAAATATGCGGCTTACGTTTGCATTTTGCAAAGCAAAACCAAACTGGATTCCGAAAAACCCAAAACTCATATTGAACAACTGTGCCAGCGTAAGTTTTGGTTTTTTCGCCGGATTCATTGACGAAACATTAGATGACATAGCAATCGTTTAGTGGAAAATTTATTTGTGTACTAAGTACACATTATAAAGCTACAATAATTTATTTTAGTAACCGGCTAATTATTCCAACATCTTATCCAAGTGAAAATCCATCGGGAACCACTGCGCCTTTCTTCACTACCACAATTCCTTCTTTTACTACATACAACGGATGATCTACATCCTGCAAATGTTTGCCGCCGTTTATTCTAACGTTGTTGCCTATACGACAATTTTTATCTACAATTGCATTTTTAATAAAACAATTATCGCCAATACCCATCTTTGGTATGCCTTTGCTTTCCTGGTAGGCAATCTCTTCCAGTGTTTCGTAATAATCGCTTCCCATCAGGTAAGTATCCTGAACTACTGTACCAAAGCCAATTCGCATACGTATCCCTATCAAACAATTTTCCATTCTTTCTGCATAGATGATACATCCGTCTGCCGCCAGTGTGTTCTTTAAAAATGTACCATTAATTTTTGCCGGAGGTAACATACGCGCACGGCTATATACTTTTTTTTCATTGTCAAAAAAGTTGAAATCAGGTATGTCTTTCGTTAGCCCGATATTGGCTTCAAAAAATGAGGGGATGTTTCCAATATCTGTCCAGTAACCATCGTATTGATAGCTGTACACTTTGTGTCCTTCAATGCTGTGTGGAATAATTTCTTTTCCAAAATCTTTTGCATCTTTCAGTTCATCTTGCAAAAGCCGCATCAACACCTCTCTTTTGAAAAGATAAATACCCATGGAGGCAAGATAAATTCTGCCGAAGCCTTTCATTACATCTCCGGTATCGCTTACCCATTGAGGCAATAAATCTTTTGCAGGCTTTTCAATAAAAGATTTTATTTTATGTTCCTCATCTATTTTCAAGATACCAAACTCTGTTGCTTCTTTCCCGGTAACAGGAATAGTAGCAATGGTAATATCTGCGCCATTCTTTTCATGAATGCGGAACATTTGCGAAAAATCCATTTGATACAACTGGTCGCCGGAAAGAATGAGCACATGATCGAACTGATTATTCTGAATATGTCGCAAACATTGGCGCACCGCATCTGCCGTACCCTGGAACCATTGCGGGTTATCGGGAGTTTGCTCAGCTGCCATAATATCTACAAAGCCGGAACTGAAAGCGCTGAACTGGTAAGCGTTTTTGATATGTTTGTTCAGCGATGCAGAATTGTATTGCGTGAGCACAAAAATCCGGTTGATGTTGGAATTGATACAGTTTGAAATTGGAATATCCACCAGCCGGTACTTACCGGCAATAGGCACTGCAGGTTTGCTTCTGTTGGCCGTTAATGGATATAATCTTGTGCCTGCACCACCGCCAAGAATTACTGCTACTAAAGATTTGCTGATCCACATTTCGTTATACATTTTAAGATGAAATTAAATTTTTTACAAGCTATAAAATAAAAACTATTTAAAGAGAAAGTTGTTAACATTTATTTTATTCAGGAGTAATACAAATTAATATATATCTGGGCGCTTCTTTCCCAACTGTTATCAATCTGCATAATTTGTTTCCTGATTTCGTTCATGCGTTTATGTTGGTCATATAGTTCCATGGCACGGTGAACAGAATAGGTAATGTCCCATACGGTTGCATTATCAAAGCATATTCCATAACCGCCTTCATCGCCTAAGTCTTTTACGGTGTCCCGCAGCCCGCCGGTGTTCCGTACAATAGGTATGGTGCCATACCGCAACGCATACATTTGATTTAAACCACATGGCTCTACCCTGCTTGGCATTAATAAAAAGTCTGCACCTGCATACATTTGATGGCTTAGCTTTTCATTATAACCTATTTGCGAATTATAATATCCAAAAAAATGATTTCTTAAGTTTTGCAATTGATGTTCTATCCACCATTCACCACTACCCAAAATTAAAAAATTCATTTTACCTTCCATGTGATAAATGGCATCGCCAATAGCCGATGGTAAAAGATCGGCACCTTTATCGCCTACAAGCCTGCCAATAAAAATTATCAATGGTTTATCCTCTTCCAGGTTAAACTGATCGCACAATATTTTTTTACTTGCTGATTTTTTTTCTTCAAAATTTTCGGTGTTGTAATGTTCGTTTATATAAGTATCGGTTTCAGGATTCCACACATCAGTATCAATGCCGTTTAATATTCCAAAGCATTTTCCTTTTTCATATTCAAACAAAGCTTCCAGTCCATTGGCATCATAACGAAGTTCGCTGAGATAGCCGGGGCTTACCGTAGAAACTTTGGATGCACATTTTATACCACAGGCAAGCGGGTTAATGGTATCGCCCCATTCAAGCAATCCGCCTTTCCAGGGATCCCACCTGGGAATGTAATTAGACTTATCCCAACCCATCCATCCCTGGTATTGTGCATTATGAATGGTAAGAATGGTTTTTATATAAGATAAATGTTGATAGGCATAGCAATGTTGCATCATAAAAGGAATGAGCGCCGCATGATGATCGTGCACATGCACAATATCCGGCCTGTGTTCCCATTTGCTGATCCAATCCACCACGGCTATTTGAAAAGCAGAGAACCGCAACGGATCATCATCATATCCATAAATTTTTTCACGATCAAGAATACCATAAATATCTACAAGGTATAAATCGAAGCCCGTAACATTGGTTGATTCTTTGATGATGGTATAATCAAACCAATAATTGGCCAAACCGAATGCGCCTTTATGCACTACATCAAAATTATGCTGATACAGGAACCGCGTGCGATACATGGGCATTACCACTTTAGCAATATGGCCCAGTTTGTTTTGATATTTGGGCAAAGCACCTACCACATCGCCCAGCCCGCCTGCTTTTGCCACTGGATAACATTCGGCGCTTACATGAAGAATTTCCATACTGTATAAATTATATCCCTGAAAGTAACAATCATTTTCTTATTAAAAAATTATTCATGAAAATTCATTGGTTGGAAAAATTGATATACTTTCATCTTTCAAAAAATTTACGATGGCTACACCAGCAATGAACCTCTCTGCCAACAAACCTTCGTCCGGTGGAAAATTTATACCAACCAATTACGGGGCGCTCAGTACCCTGGTAGTTGTATTTTTTTTCTGGGGGTTCATCGCCGCAGGCAATAGTGTTTTCATTCCTTTTTGTAAACATTATTTTCATCTTGATCAATTCCAAAGTCAGTTGATTGACTTCTCATTTTATCTCGCCTATTATATCGGAGCGCTTGTACTTTTTGCCTATAGCTCTTTTGGGGGGAAAGACCTTGTTGGTAAATGGGGCTATAGAAGAAGTATTGTTTATGGATTATTGTTTTCTGCCTTAGGTGCAGTAGCAATGATAATCGCAGTAAATGCAAACGCCTTTGTAGGTATGCTGGCGGGTTTGTTTATCGTAGCTCTTGGATTTTCTTTACAACAAACGGCAGCGCAACCTTTCGCAATTATTTTGGGAGATCCATCTACAGGCAACAGTCGTGTGAATCTTGGTGGCGGGGTTAATTCATTTGGAACCATGATAGGTCCGTTGGTTGTTGCTTTTGCTTTATTCGGAACTACAGCAGCAATTACAGATGAGCAGATTGCTCATCTTAGTCTTAGTAAAGTAATTATTTTATACACTTGTGTAGGTGTGCTTTTTGTTGCTGCTGCTGCTTTATTTTATTTTTCAAAAAAAGTACCGCATGGCGCAGCAAGTGAAGAAGCAACAGAAAAAGCTCCCAAGGCATTGTACTCACTGCTTATCATGACCGGTCTTTTGATAATCATGTTTGTACCGGTATTCAGTAGTTACAAAGTAGATCTTTCCAATGCTTCAGAAGCGAAACGTGTTGCTATGGAAACTTACCGAGTAAAGTGGCTATTCGGCGCATTAGCAGTGGTAGTGCTTAGTATTCTTATTTCGTATTGGAGTGCAAAGAAAAAACCGGATGGATGGGGCGCAATGAAATACCCGCAATTGGTTTTGGGAATGCTCGCCTTGTTTCTCTATGTAGGTACAGAAGTAACTATCGTAAGTAACATCAGCGATTTATTGAGCAAGCCGGAATTTGGAAGCATCCCTTCTTCGCAGGCCGCATTATATATTTCAATGTATTGGGGAAGCTTGATGATCGGGCGCTGGGTAGGTTCTATATCCGTTTTCGAGCTATCTGAATCCACCAAGAAGTTGCTCACATTTGTAGTTCCGATGATTGCCTTTGCCATAGTTTTATTGGTTAATGCTGCTTCCGGCTATGCAGTTCATATTTTATACTATTATATTATTTGTGTGCTCATACAGATAGGCGCTTTTTATGTTAGCAAAGACAAGCCTGCCCGCATGTTAATGATCTTTGGCTTATTGGGCGTAATAGCGATGGCTATTGGTTTAGCAACAACCGGTAAAGTTGCCATTTATGCATTTATCAGCGGTGGTTTATTTTGTTCCATTATGTGGCCAGCCATTTTTACTTTATCAGTTGCGGGTTTGGGAAAATATACCACAGAAGGTTCTGCCTTTTTAATTATGATGATTTTGGGCGGTGGGGTTATCCCTCCAATTCAGGGAAAATTAGCTGACTTTCTCCAATCAAAAAGTTCGGTGGTTGGCGCAGGCATTCATGAATCTTACTGGGTTCCTTTGATCTGTTATGCTTACATTACTTTCTTTGCATTTTTTGTACAGGGAGTTTTAAAGAGACAAGGTATTGACTACGACAGCCCGGTAAATGATAATACAGAAGCCACCACACCCGAAGGGGCATTAGAAGCATAATAAGTGATTATTCAAAAATGAAATACTTTTGAAAACATGGAAGCTCCGTTAGAGTATGCGATAGGAATAGACATTGGTGGCACTACAGCAAAATTTGGAATTGTAAATCATCGCGGCGAAATCTCTCATCGCGGTAAGTTAGCTACCAATAAACACACAGACGTAAACATTTTTATTGATGAATTGCATAATGCACTTCAGCCCGCCATTAAAGAAGTAGGTGGTCTTGAAATGATAAAAGGCATAGGTGTTGGTGCCCCTAATGGTAATTATTATAATGGCACTATTGAATTTGCACCTAACCTTCTGTGGCGCGGAGTGATTCCATTGGCAAAACTTATTTCCGATAAATTTGATAAACCCTGCACACTTACCAACGATGCAAATGCAGCAGCAGTGGGCGAAATGATGTATGGTGCAGCACGGGGTATGAAAGATTTTATAATGATTACACTTGGCACTGGTGTGGGTAGCGGCATTATTGCAAACGGACAACTCATATTAGGTCATGATGGATTTGCGGGCGAGCTTGGGCACACCGTTATCCGGCCAAAAGGTCGTTTACATCCGGGCACAGGCATGCATGGCACCTTGGAAACTTATGCTTCTGCCACTGGCATTGTAGAGACAGCTAAAGAAATGCTTGAAGATAATCCAAAACAAAAAAGTGTTTTAAGAAAAATTTCCGCAAAGAAATTAGATTCAAAAGCGGTGTACGAAGCAGCCATTGAAGGTGATAAAATTGCCAAAGAAGTTTTCAAGTTTACCGGGCAAATATTAGGAGAAGCACTGGCTAACTTCGTAATGTTTTCTTCACCGGAAGCAATTATTTTATTTGGCGGAGTAATAAAAGCAGGCAAGCTACTGATGAACCCTGTGAAAAAACACATGGAGAAAAACCTGCTTCCCATTTTTCAAAATAAAGTAAAACTTTTATTCAGCGAGTTAAAAGAATCTGATGCCGCCATCTTAGGCGCCAGCGCCCTGGTATGGGAAATAAAGGAGAAACAACCCGAATAGCATTGTTTTATTTTCTTCTTTATCTTGCACGTTCAAATATTTTTTTGAGAAAGATAGGTGCTATATTCTTACTGCTTGTAATGCTGCTTTGCGGGAGCGGTTTTTACATTTCATGGCGCATTAGTATGCGGTTCATTTATAACTCACAGAAAAACCTCATATCTTCCGCCACTTATAAAAAACAAAATGTAATTGCCTTTACTTTTTCAAAAAAAGATTTACAAAACAGTAATAACATACAACTCAATAATGATGAACTGAAGTACAATCATAAGATGTATGATATTATTAATATGAAAACATCCGGCGATAAAATTTTTATAAACTGCATTGCCGATAAAGATGAAGATAACCTGGTAAAAATAGTAACCGCCAATGTATTTGCCGCCAACAATGGTATGGCTAAACAACTTCCTGTTTCCCATTTTCACATTGATGATTATATTAGTGATGCAGGCAATCCCGGTTTGTTTGTAACGAACAATGAAATCCGTAATAATTATATATCAATCACAGATGGCATTTTGCCCGATCAATTTCTTTCCCGTCCATCTCCCCCTCCCCGGACATTGTAAATTTTTCGAATAAAAAATTTTTACCAGCCTGGATATTTTTTATGCTGGCAACAGTGATTCATTTATATGCAATCACATTAACTATATCCATCCTTATAAAAAATTATTAAAACAATTACATTGAAAATAAAAAGATTTTTCATTCTTTTCCTTTGCATTTATTCCAAATCTTTTGCTCAAAATGATATCAGCGGAAAAATAACAGACGCTGAAACAAAGCTGCCTTTACAAAGTGCTTCTGTATACATACCTGATTTAAAAAAAGGCGCCATATCAAACAAAGATGGCGAGTACATCATAAAGAATGTACCTGCTGGCAACTTTGTAATAGAAGCTACGCTTATGGGTTTTACTTCTAATGCGCAAAGCATCCGGCTTACCGGCAATACCACATTGAATTTCGATTTGCATACTTATACTGAAATGCTGCCTACCGTGGTGCATACCGGAACAGCAATGCCCGAAGAATTACCAAAAACTCCTTTGCAGGTTGGTTATATTTCAGGTACACAATTATTACAAAACAGTTATACAAATATTACCGATGCTATTGCAAGTATCCCCGGTGTTTCGCAAACAACATTAGGACAATCAATTTCAAAACCATTTATCCGCGGGCTTGGATATAATCGTGTGGTAGTAATGGTAGATGGAGTAAAACAGGAAGGCCAGCAATGGTTTGATGAATTTGGAATAGAAGCAGATGAAAATGCGATAGAAGCAGCCGAAGTGCTGAAAGGACCTGGCAGCCTGCGTTACGGCTCTGATGCAATTGCAGGAGTAATCAATTATCTTCCACCTAAAACATTACCGGAAGGTAAAATACAGATGAACCTGTTGAGCGAATATCAAACCAACAGCGGGTTATACAATAATTCAATAAGCTTTGCAGGAAATCAAAAAGGCTTTGTATGGGATGCACGATACAGTAATAAAGAAGCACGCGATTATAAAAATAAATATGATGGTTATGTGTGGAACTCTGGAATGACGCAAAATGATTTCAGGGGAATGTTTGGTTTGAATAAAAAATGGGGATACTCGCATCTTATCATCAGTTTGTTCGATTACAAGCTCGGAATCATTGAAGGCTCAAGAGACAGCGCCACCGGGCTTTTCACCACTCATTACCTGGATGCTAATGGTGAAGACAGCTTTGGCATCGCACCATCTTCCGGTTATAAACGATACAATTATTTCCCGATTATTCATCAGCACATACGCCATTACAAAGCAGTGCTTGATAATAATTTCCTGATTGGTAAAAGTCAATTACAGGTTACGCTTGGTTTGCAACAAAATTACCGGCAGGAAGCCAATGATATTACTGTGGGAAATATTTACAATAATTATTTTTTCTCACAAACCTTTACGTATGATGCGTTGTTATCATTGCCTCAAAAAAATAATTGGAATGTATCCGTTGGCATAAATGGCATGGATAAATATTCGCAGGATCGCGGATTGGTATTTTTAATTCCTGAATACAACGCCTTTGATTTTGGTGCTTTTTCTATTGCAAAAAAAACCATCAACAAGTTAACGGTTAGTGGTGGCTTGCGATACGATATTCGTCACCTGCAAACGCATAGTCTTTATGTAAACGATGATGGGGAGCGGGTTTCAAAAGATATCCAGGGATCGGAAGCACAGTTTACTGCTTTCACTTCCAATTTTTCCGGCCTTTCCGGAAGCGTTGGTGCCGTGTATGATTTTACAAAAAATATTTATGGTAAAATAAATTTTTCAAGAGGCTACCGCGCTCCTGCTATTAACGAAGCAGGTGCCAATGGTATTCATGATGGTACGCCATTTTTTGAAATCGGCGATCCAACGCTTAAAGCAGAAAACAGTTTCCAGGCCGATGTAACTTTTGGAGTAAAAACAAAAGATATAACTGCAGAAGTGGATGTTTACAGAAACCAGATCAATCATTATATTTTTCCTGAAAAGCTGCAAAGTGTTTTTGGAGGCGATTCGCTGAGAACTGATGTTGCTGCGCATCTGGAAGGGCCTGCATTCAAATATATTTCAGGCAATGCAGTAATCTCCGGTGCAGAGGCTGTTTTAGACATTCATCCGGATGTGTTGCCCTGGCTGCATTTTGAAAATTCATTTTCAACCATACGTGCCATTCAAAAACATCAGCCCGATTCTACAAAATATTTGCCTTACACCCCACCGGGGCAAATCAATTCAAGAGTAAGATTTGTGTTTGATAATGTATCTGCATTGCACAATGCTTATATTTTTGTTGGCATTAATAATGTGTTTGAACAAAATAAAATTTATTATAAATACGGGGACGAAACGATAACGCCGGGTTATACTTTGCTCAATGCAGGAATTGGTTCCGATATTTTTGGTAAAAAAGGAAAACTCTTTTCCATTTATATATCCGGAAACAACTTAACAGATAAAGCCTATCAATCAAGCACCAGTCTTATAAAATATGCAGACCCGAATAATGTTACGGGAAGAACAGGAGTATTCAATATGGGAAGGAACTTTACTTTTAAAGTGTTAATTCCAATTGACTTTAAGAAGTAACTGAATTTTCGTATA
>Ga0157370_10001836_pt1 | contig 26171 bp, 20 predicted proteins | sample C35metaG_FD_113463 | JGI IMG/M metagenome (GOLD analysis project Ga0157370, IMG submission 113463) | Corn rhizosphere microbial communities from Kellogg Biological Station, Michigan, USA - C3-5 metaG | ecosystem: Host-associated > Plants > Roots > Rhizosphere > Soil | place: USA: Michigan...
AAACCTGTGAGGTCTCATTCTCAACTATTTTTTCTTTCCTGATTTATCTTTTCCGAAAAGCCAGCCAACAGAAATTTGCACTACATTATTTTTTGCATCTATTGAAGAAAATGAAGGCGGCTGGCCTGTGAGCGTAGTTTTATATAATTTAGAAAGGCTGATATTATACCGCGCGCCAACGAGCAAACCAGAAACAGGATGAAATTCTATTCCGCCTCCGAAACCGTAATCATACAGATTATAATAATCAAGCGGGGTAGGGTAGGGGCCGGCATTATTATTTGTTTTTGAAGCGGAGTCGGCCTTAGCACTAATCAGGTAAGCAACCTGCCCGCCTATTTGTATTTGAACAAACTTTGTAATATTAATACACAACAAATGTGTGGAGATGATGTAATCGAGTTTTACATTGCCCGTAGTGCTATCCGTTGCGTAATTATACCCTTGTTTTGAATACAATAACTCTGTGCGGTATGAAAGAATTTTTTTTGACCGCGGCCCGAATATGATACCTGCATGAAAGCCAGACTGGCTGCTACTGTTGATAGACGATGCACTGGTAACATTTGCAAAGTTGAGCCCTCCTTTTAATCCAAATTGAGCAAAAACTCCAATGGGGATGATTAAACAGATGGCTACAATAATTTTTTTCATAAAAACTTTTCTAAAGTTATACTGAGTAGAAAAACGAATCAATAGTACAAATATTTTAGATTGGTTTCTAAAAACTTTATTAAATGCGCAGGTATTATTTTGTAGCTGGCGTCTTTTGCAGGTTTTGTGGAAGTAAGACGCTATTGCGTTGAGTGAAATGAAAAATTTATTTTGAATTTTTGTATGATGCATTCATGGCAAAAAAGCATGAATGTATTGCTGGTGGGTAACAACATTTGTAAAATATACATTAGTTGTTCAGCGAGCGGGAAATTTTTTTTTATTAATGAACTAACTGCGCAATCACCCGCCACAAAGTAAGGCTGCTGGTAATGATAACAAGAATACCGATGATAATAAACATTTTCTTTACGGGTATCTTTCCCACCCATCTTGCTGCAATGGGCGCTGCAAGCAGGCCGCCGGCAATCAATCCTGCAATATCGAAGAACGGAAGGCTTTTTAATAAGATAAAAAAAGTAACAGAGCTGCATAACACTACAAAAAATTCGGCAAGGCAAACTGAACCGATTACGTATCGCGGGCTTTTTCTTTTTGATATTAATGAGCTCGTAACAAGCGTGCCCCAACCGCCTCCTGCAAAGGAATCGGTGAACCCGCCAACGACTGCCAGCCATCCTGCTTTTTTTATTTTAGCACTGTTATAAGTTTTTTTCTTATAGGCTTTTTGTAAAATATAAATGCCCAGGTAAATAGTATAAATGGAAAGTGGCACGCGTACATATTGCGAATACTTTTGTGCAAAGAATGCAAGCGTAGCGCCAATCACTGCTCCGCAAATGCCGGGTATTACCAATGTTTTGAATAATTTTTTATTGATGTTTCCAAAGCGATGATGGCTATAACCGGAAACACCGCTTGAAAAAACTCTTGCAGAGTGTACACGGCTGCTTACAATTGCAGGGTTCACTCCATACGCAAGTAAAAAAGTGGTAGAGATGGTACCATAGCCCATCCCCATAGAACCATCTACCATTTGCGCAAGAAAACCGGTGATAAACATTATTAAAAATGTTTTTATTTCTACATATTCCGGAACGGATTTAAAACTTTTTATCAACTCATGAAAAGGAATGAATGATAATATAGCATGACCCAATATCATGAAGAAAAATGCCAGCAGACACCAGCCTACAATTTTTTGCCATTTTTTTGTTGCAGATTTTGTTGGTATGGCTTCATTGATATTTTTTGCAGCAAGCACGCTGGTAATATTATTCAGGTGTTTTACTTTATCAGTGAAATTTCCTTTCAGGTCTTGCCGGATGATATGCATATTTTCCAAAACATTGTCAATCTCATCTGGCAACAGATCGTTTAATTGTTCTTTCAATCTTTTAGCAACCGTTGGCGATTTACCATTAGTAGATATGGCTATTTTAAGGTCGCCTTTTTTTACAATAGAACTAAGATAAAAGTCGCAAAGTTCAGCCTTGTCTGCTATGTTTACCAGTTTGCTTTTTTGGTGAGCATCATTCCTGATTTGTTCTGCGGTTGCTATATCATTCACGCCGGCAATTACTATATCACAAGTTTCAATATCATCGGGCAAGTAAGCCCTTTCATCTATTTTAATATTTAAAAATTCACCGGCGAGTTGATATATCTTTTCATTCACCGTTGTACCAACCAAATGAATCCTTGTACCCGGGCAATTTTGAATAATCGTATTCAGTTTTTCATAAGCCACATTACCACCACCAATGATCAATACCTTCAGGTTTTCTATCTTTAGAAAAACCGGGAATAATTGATTATCTTTTTTTACGATGGTTTTGCTCATCGGTTAAGGTTGTTTGGGCCCCTGTGTTTGTGCAAATTAATTTTTTGAATATAGTTCAGTCTTATTGCATTATCATTTTCTAATACAGATACTGCACTGCGCCACTGAAATATTTTTACAAACTGTATATGTAATAAGCTTTGCGGCCAAAGCTGCCAGCTTACTCCTGCGAAAGCCCGGTTTTGATCAAAAAATAAAGTATTGTTTATATAACCTGGATTTACAAAAATTTCATCGCCCGCTTGTATTCCTATTTTGGTGTTAAGCGGAAAAAGCCAGTCGAGCCGGTATCTTGTACGAAGAATAAACTGGTACCGCTGAGTTTTTTTATTGCTTTGCACTATTTGAGAATATCTTTCTTCTGCTCTGATGCGTTGGGAAAAAGTAGTCCCTTTATTGTAAACAACTGTATAGGCAACTTCCTGCCAGGGGCGCAGTTCATTTTTAAAAAATAATAAATCATTGCTGTTATATACGGCATACCGGAATAATGCAAAACCAGCCCCTGCTGATAACCTTTTATTAAACGAATAACTAAGCCCTGTTCTTATTGCATAAGAATACCATTGCCTCGCCCAATTAATAGATCGAACCTGTGCATCAGAATTGACCGACCATTTATCGCTGACACGGATATTATTTGTATATGCTCCCCAAAGAATAGTATAATGCTTTATCATTTTCTGCGCATCTGCAGAAATATGGGCGGTAGTGAATATAACAGTAATGGTTAAACGAAATTTCATATTAGTAAAAAAACCTCCGGTATGTATAATCTCCAAACGATTCATTATTGTTCCGTTCATTTTTAAACTGGAAAAACTTTTCTTCCAGCGTCTCCAATATTTCTGCTTCGTCCAGGTTTTCTTTGTAAATTTTATTTAAACGAAGTCCTTCATGGTCGCCGCCAAAATGGAGGTTGTATCTTCCGGGTGCAGCACCCACCAGCCCAATCTCTGCATTATAAGAACGTGCGCAACCGTTGGGGCATCCTGTCATCCGGATAATTATCTTTTCATTTTGTAAATCATTTTTCACTAACAGCAATTCTATTTTGTCGAGTAATGAAGGCATGTATCGCTGCGCTTCTGCAAGCGCCAGCGGGCAAGTAGGAAGCGCTACGCATGCAATTGAATTTTTTCGGATAACCGATGCATTATCGGTATGCTCAATGATTTTATATTTTTTTAAAATTTCGTTGATGGCTTCTTTATCTTTTTTGTCAACATCCGCTACAATCAAATTTTGATTGCCGGTAAAGCGGAAGTTTGCTTTGCCGGTGTGCGCAATTTCAAGCAAGGCAGATTTCAATGCCACTTTATCATCATCGAGTACGCGGCCATTTTCAATGTACGGTGTATAATACCATTTGCCTTTATGATTTTGATACCAGCCATAATAATCTTCACGTGCAGTGAATGTATAAGGCTTTGCAGGCTGCAGTTTAAATCCGGTTCGCTTTTCTAATTCTTCTTTAAATTTTTCAATGCCCATTCTGTCAACAGTATATTTCAGCCGGGCTTGTTTCCTGTCACTCCTGTTTCCGAAATCTCTTTGCACCGTAAGAATTTCATACACTGTTTTTAAAATTTTTTCTTCTGTATTCACAAACCCGATTACCGTTGCAAGCCTTGCATAAGTTTGCGGATTGCCATGTGTGGTAGCAAGGCCACCGCCAACAGCAATATTAAACCCGGCGAGAGTATTGTTTTCAATAATGGCAATAAGGCCAAGATCATTTGCAAAAACATCTATGTCGTTATTAGGAGGTATAGCAATGGCAATTTTAAATTTGCGGGGCATATATCTGTCCTGGTACAGCAGGTCCTCTTCATCTTTTTTATCAGTTAGTTTTTCTTCATCAAGCCAGATCTCGTAGTAGGCACGAGTTTTAGGCATCAGTAACGAACTGATTTTTCCTGCGTAGGAAAATATTTCTTCGTGTAATGGTGACTGTTTTGGATGAGCACTGCACAATACATTGCGGTTAATGTCGCCGCAGGTGGCAATAGAATTCAATTTTGCCTCGCTGAATTGCTGAATGGTAGGTTTTATTTTTGATTTTAATATTCCATGAAGTTGAATAGTTTGCCTCGTGGTAATTTTAATAACACCGGTAGAATTTTTTCCTGCAATATCATTGATAGCAATCCATTGCTTGGAAGTAAGAAAACCTCCTGCCAGGCGAAGCCTGATCATAAAAGAATATAATCGTTCCAGTTTTTTTTCAGCGCGTTCATCCCTGCGGTCGCGGTCATCCTGCTGGTACATGCCATGAAATTTTATCAGTGATTGATCGTCTTCGCGTATTGATCCGGTGAGATGGTCTTTGAGGCTTTCCGCAATTGTTCCGCGCAGGCCGTCGCTTGCTGTTTTAATTTTTTCTGTTGAAGATAGATTTTCGTTCATGCGTTACCGTTAGTCTGTTTTTTTAATATACATCCGTTATATACCTGCCGTCTTCTTTCAGGTTATTTAAATATTTTACTGCTTCGGGTTGGGTGCGCTCGCCAAATTTTTCTATAATATGCACCATCATATTTTCCACATCAGTGCTCATGGGTTCCTTTGCTCCGCATACATACACATATCCGCCGGTTTCGAGCCATTCGAAAAATTCAGCACCTTGCTCCAGCATTTTATGTTGTACATATATTTTTTCCTGCTGATCGCGTGAGAAAGCAGCAGATACTTTTGTAAGTGCTCCTGTTTCAAACCAGTTTTGTATTTCACTTTGATATAAAAAATCAGTAACAAAATGTTGTTCACCAAAAAACAACCATGTTTTTCCATCTGCTCCTGTTGCATCGCGTTCTGCTATAAATGCGCGGAACGGAGCGATGCCGGTGCCCGGGCCAATTAATATGATATTTTTATCTGCTTCGGGTAAACGGAAACAATAGTTGGGATGAATATAATATTGTAATGTTTCTCCGGTTTCATAAGCTGCGAGAAAATTGGAAGCAAGGCCGAATTTTTTTTCATTATTTACCGTAAAGTTGTTCCTTGACACGGTAATATGAATTTCTCCCGGATGAGCCAGTGGCGAAGAAGCAATTGAATACAATCTTGGTGCAATAGGTTCCAGCACTTTAATCACTTCTATAAATTGACTGGCATCTTTGAGCGGGTATTTTTTTAATAAATCAATAAGGTCATAACGCCGGTGCTCAAAATCAATCCCGCATATTGATGCATATTTTTTTACCACTCTTTCGGGCAAATAAACAATGTTGAGTTTTTTGTGTAACAGCTCTGCTACGGTATATAGTTCATCTTTGTGATGAAGGGTTGTATTTTCGTCTATGCCTGACCGTGAGATAATATCTCCAACAATTTGCCGTTCGTTCTCCGGTACAATGCCAATGGAATCGCCGGGTGCATAAGGCACACTATCTGCTTCCAACTCGATGTGATAAGTTTCTTTATTGCTCCCGCGGTCATTAAGATTAATGTGGGCAAGCACTTTACCGTTATACAATGTTCTGCCCGAAGTCTTTTTTACAATAGCAGCCGGAGTGGGTGATGCAACAGGATCCGGTGAAACATTATTTAATATTTTGCAAATAGCATCAAACCAGTTTACCGCATCTGCTTCATAATCTACATCACATTTTTGAAGCGGATGAAAACGATGGCCACCTAATTTGTGTAACTGCTCATCCACATCTTCGCCGGCTTTGCAAAACAACGGATAGGAAGTATCACCTAAAGCAAGTACACTGTATTTTAATTTATCGAGACGAAACCCGTTGTTATGCACATGATCATAAAATTTTTTTGCTGCAGCAGGTGGTTCGCCATCGCCATGCGTGCTTATTACCGCTAAAAAATATTCTTCTTTAGCAAGATCGTTCAGGCGATATTGATCCATGCTTTGCACTTTTGCATGAATGCCGTGTTTCTTTGCTTTTGCGGCAAATTCAGTGGCTAATTTTTTTGAATTACCGGTTTCTGTTCCGTAAGCAATGGTGAGTTTACTGGCATTTTTTTGCGAAACTTTTTGCGGAATATTTTTAGCAGCAACCATTCCGTTCAAATAACCATTTACCCAAACTAATTCATCGTCGGTAAGATTATTGATAAATTCCTGCAGTGCGTTTAATTTATTTTCAACTAACATGCTGTAAACTTTCGGGATTGTTTAATAAAAGGGTTTGTTGGGTTATTGGTTTAAAATAATGTGCTTGTTTGAAGCTATCTGTAAGCCATGCGAATTGTTCATGCAGTGCCACTACCTTGCCAATGATAACCAGAGATGGCGAAATATATTTTTTGCCTTTGTGTTTATTTTTATAATCATAAAGATTATGGATAAATACGTGCTGCAGTGGAGTTGTAGCCTGTTCTATCACCGCCAGTAATTTATCTTCATGAATGTTATAGGCAGTTAATTTTTCTATTACTGTATCCAGCGTTTCAGACGACATATACAACACCAGCGTATCATCGGAGGCCGCTAATTCTTTCCAATAACTTTCGCTAACCACATCAGATTTATAATAAGTAAGAAACCGCACCGATGTAGCATATCCTCTTGCAGTAAGCGGAATGCCCGTGCAGGCTGCAGCGCCGGCAGCGGCAGTGATACCGGGAATTATTTCGTAAGGAATATGATTGTTTACGGCAGCTTCCAACTCATCCAGTATGTTTGAAAATATGGATATATCGCCGCCTTTGAGCCGTACTACGGTTTTACCGAGAAGGCAATAATGAATGATTAACTCGTTTATGGTTTGCTGCGGCGTGGAAAGGCCTTTGCTGCATTGTTTGCCGACAAATACAATCTCTGCCTTCTTACTTACGTATTTTTTCAAAATTTCATCACTAACGAGCCGGTCGGTAAGCACTACATCTGCTTCGGACAAATAGCGCATAGCCTTTACCGTTAGTAACTCCGGATCGCCCGGCCCGGCGCCGGCAATAACCAGTTTGCCATTTTTAAATTGCTTGCTCATGAATAGTCTACTTTTTTAGTAGGAAATATAGTTAAAAAAATTTTTATTCAATCATACATGCCCCTACGGTAACGTAACTTGTTTCATCTATCAAAATAGCTCCGCCGTTTTGCCTTAATTTTTTATAGGAATCATAAGCTACCGGTACAGCAGTTTTTATTTTCACCCTTACAATATCATTCAATGCCACTTTCTCCGGCGCATTCGTTTTACTAAGGTTGTTTACTTCTAATTTGTATTCAATTTCTTTAATTACACTTTTTACAAGCCTGCTATTCAATTGCAATAAATATTTATTTCCAACTCTTAATGGTTTTTGATCCATCCAGCAAAGCATGGCATCAAACTCATTGGCAAGCGATGGTTGGTTATCCAGCGGCACAATCATATCTCCACGGCTGATGTCCACATCATCCTCCAGGTGCAGTATTACACTTTGTTGCGCGAAAGCTTCGTTAGTTTCTGCGCCGTTCACTTCAATTGTTTTTATTTTACTTTCAATGCCTGAAGGAAGAATGATTACTTCATCACCTTTTTTATAAATACCACTGATGATCTTTCCTGCATAGCCTCGGTAATCATGTAAATTTTCAGTTTGAGGGCGAACCACATATTGAACAGAAAATCTTCCGTCGGTGAGATTGACATCGGAATCGAGTTCTACATTTTCTAGATAGTGCAATAATGATTCGTCATCATGCCAGGGATAATTACCGGATGTTTCAACAATATTATCGCCATGCAATGCGCTGATGGGAATATATTTTACATCTTTCAATCCAAGTGTTTTTGCCACCTGCTGGTAATCTATTACAATATTATTATACACATCCTGCGAGTTGCCAACCAAATCCATTTTATTAATGGCAACAGCAATATGCGGAATATTTAATAATGATGCAATGGCTGAATGACGGCGTGTTTGCTCCACCACACCATTGCGTGCATCCACTAAAATAATGGCCAGTTGTGCATTGGATGCGCCGGTAACCATGTTGCGCGTATATTGTATATGCCCGGGGGCATCGGCAATGATGAATTTTCTTTTTGGAGTGGAAAAATATTTATAAGCTACATCAATCGTAATTCCCTGCTCGCGCTCTGCACGCAACCCATCTGTAAGCAGCGCTAAGTCTATTTCTCCGGCGTTTTTATTTTTACTTTGTTTTTCAATGGCTGCTAATTGATCAGCCAGAATAGATTTGCTATCATACAATAATCTTCCGATGAGTGTGCTTTTGCCATCATCAACACTGCCTGCGGTTATAAATCTTAAAATGTCCACTTGATTTTATTTTGAATTTTAAATGTTGAATGTTGGGTTTCTTTATTTTTTTATTCAACATTTATCATTTAACATAAATTAAAAATATCCTGTTTTTTTTCTGTCTTCCATGGCAGCTTCCGAAACTTTATCATCAATTCTTGTTTCACCTCTTTCACTGGTGTTGGTTGCAATGATTTCTTTAATGATATCATCCAACACTGATGCATTGGATTCTACAGCTGCAGTGCACGTCATATCGCCAACCGTACGATAACGAACTTTTTTTATTGATACTTTATCATCCGGGCCGGGCTTTGTAAATTCAGACACTGCCACCAACTGGCCTTCATGTTCTATTACTTTTCTTTCATGTGCGAAATAGATAGAAGGAAGTTCAATCTTTTCTCTTTTTATATAATTCCATATGTCCAGTTCTGTCCAGTTGCTGATTGGAAACACGCGAACATTTTCTCCTTTATGTATTTTGCCATTGTATATATTCCATAATTCAGGGCGCTGCAGCTTCGGATTCCATTGCCCGAACTCATCGCGTACCGAAAAAATTCTTTCTTTAGCTCTTGCCTTTTCTTCATCTCTTCTTGCACCGCCCATTAAAGCATCAAACTTGTACTCTTCAATAATATCAAGCAGCGTATATGTTTGCAAAGCATTCCTGCTGGGAAATTTTCCTTTAGGTTCTGTAAGATTTTTTTCTTTGATGGTTTTTTCTACACTGCCTACTACCAATTTTTCGTCAATCTTTTTTACCAATTGATCGCGAAACTGCAAGGCCTCCGGAAAATTATGGCCGGTATCTATATGAACTAATGGGAACGGAAACTTCCCTGGCCTGAAAGCTTTTAATGCAAGATGCACCATCGTTATGGAATCTTTGCCTCCGGAAAATAATAAGCCCGGCCGTTCAAACTGGCCTGCTACTTCACGCATGATGTGAATAGCTTCCGACTCCAGTTGCTCCAGGTAATCTAAATGATGTGTGCTCATTTTATTTTTTCGTCTATGCATTTATCTTTTTCGTATATGCGTTGCCGTTAGTGTACGTGAAGACCACATTCTTTTTTACTATTATCTTCCCACCACCAGCGACCGGCGCGGAAATCCTCGCCTGGCCTTATTGCCCGCGTGCATGGTGCACAGCCAATACTTACAAATCCTTTATCGTGTAATGGATTGTAAGGAATATCGTTTTTATTAATAAATTGTTTTACTTCTGCAGTTGTCCAGTACAACAGTGGATGATATTTGATTACATTATTGGTTTCATCCCATTCTACCTGCGCCATGTCATGCCTGTCAGCGGAATGTTCAGCACGCAAACCGGTAATCCAAATTTCATTTCCTTTCAATGCTCTTTTTAACGGAACCACCTTCCTGATGTGGCAACATTCTTTCCGGTTTTCTACCGATTCATAAAATGCGTTGGGCCCTTTTTCGGATACATAATTTTCAATCATCATCGTATCGGGATAATATGCCTGTACCCGCGTGTTATATTTTTCGTTGGTGGATCGCCACACCGAATATGTTTCAGGAAACAAACGGCCGGTATCCAGGGTAAAAATTTTGATGGGTAAATGATTGCTGAGTATGATATGGGAGATTGCCTGGTCTTCAAAGCTAAAGCTGGTAGAGAAAACCACTTTACCCGGAAATTGTTCGGCAAGAAAAGACAGCGTATCATCAATGCTTAATGATTGGTTGGCTTTTTGTATGGATGAAACTTTATCTTTTAATGACTCAATCATATTGACTTTGCGAATACTTTAAAATGTTAAGGGTAAAAAATCCACGTTGCGATGCCGGGCTTAACAACAGGTGCGCCCGCTGTAAGTGAAACAACACATATACCATAATACATTTAACGAATTCATTACGCGTAAATTCTATTAGTCTACCGCAAAAGTAGGGTATGAAACTTAAAAAACAGAAAAAATTTTTTAACATGCACTCTTTTCCATGAGGTTTCCCTGTTTGTTTATGCGATATGATTCCTTTCGAATCCTTTGTCATCAACTGTTTCAAAAAAATTATTTATCTTCTTAAAAAATGTTTTAAACAATCATTGACATACATCAATCGAATTTCTTATCTCATCTCAATGGAGGGTGTTCGTTAGCGATGGTAATTTTGTGTTCGTTTAAAAAAATGTAAATCAACATTAAAATTTTGCGTTTAAAATGAAAAAATTACTTGAAACAAATCCAAACAATTGGATGGCATTGATATCAAGATTAGCTGTAGGCATTGCTATCTTTCCGCATGGAGCACAAAAATTATTCGGATGGTTTGGTGGTGGCGGGTTCAATGGCACCATGGGATTTTTAACGGGTGCCATGCATTTGCCATGGATCATAGGTTTATTAGTTATCTTAATTGAATTCTTTGGATCACTTTTTTTAATATTCGGTTTTCTTACACGCATTGCAGCTTTTGGAATGCTTATTAATTTCCTCGGTGTGATATTTTCAGTAGATAGTTTTAATAATGGTTTTTTTATGAACTGGGGAATGCAAACCGGAAAAGGAGAAGGATTTGAATATTTCATTTTATTATTTGCCTTAGTATTGATCAGTTTATTTGCAGGAGGAGGTAAGGCAAGCATGGATGCAGCGATTATAAAAAATGATGCCGTAACTTCAAACAAAATTTTGAGGCAGACAGTATGAAGACCTTAGCAGATTTAAAAAATTTTTCAATGGATTTAAAAAAGCAGGATCGTGTGATGCCTGCTTTGTTTATTGGTCATGGCTCGCCAATGAATGGAATTGAACATAATGAATTCAGCAATACGTGGGCAACGGTTGCAAAGATGATTCCTGCTCCGCAGGCAGTGATAGTGGTATCTGCACACTGGCTTGCTACCGGCACAAAAATTACTGCAATGGAATTTCCCAAAACCATTCATGACTTCGGTGGTTTTCCCGATGAATTATATAATGTGCAATACCCAGCACCCGGAAACCCTGATCTGGCAAAGGAAACGGCTGCATTAATACAATCAACCAATGTTGTTTTAGCGCATGACTGGGGATTGGATCATGGTGCGTGGACGGTTGTGCGAAATATGTATCCCGATGCAAACATTCCCATATTGCAATTGAGCATTGATTATACAAAAGGCGCAAAATATCATTATGAACTTGCCAAAGAACTTGCCGCTTTAAGAAAAAAAGGGGTGTTAATACTTGGCAGTGGTAATATGGTTCACAATCTCCGCATGGTTGCTTTTGATAAAATAGATGAAAACTTTGGATTTGATTGGGCAATAGAAATGAATGAAGTATTTAAAAATAAAATTGAAAAGCGCGATCATCAATCGCTGGTTAATTATACAGATCTCGGGCTTGCAGCAAAACTGGCCATTCCAACCCCTGATCATTATTATCCTTTACTGTACACGCTCGGACTGCAGGGCGATAAGGAAGAAGCCTATCTTTTCAATGATAAATTAGTGGGCGGTTCTCTCACTATGACATCAGCACTCATCAGTTGATTTTTGAAATCAACAAATTGTTCACATAAATGAAAAAATCATCTCTTGGAGAGGCGCATCCCGCCACTATTTTGGCGATTGTAGAATATTTCCGTTAAATTCCTTACCTGCATTGAGTTTCGTAGAATAAAAAATACTTTGCCGGTTGTAGAATCAGGATGTTTTTGTTTTCACATAGCCGGTGATTAAGAATAATTTCGGAAGCATCGGGTTCTTTGTTTTTTTAAATTATGCAGAACCATGTTTACAAAAATAAAATTCAGGTTAATAAAAAAATAAAAGCTGCTTTAATTAAAAACTTTTAAAAGTAACTATGACCAAAGGTTTATACAGCACCGAGTTTGAACATGATGCTTGCGGAATCGGGTTTGTGGCTAACATCAAAAATCACAAGAGCCATCAAATTATTTCGGATGCGTTAACCATATTAGAAAATATGGAACACCGTGGCGCCTGCGGTTGCGAAAATAACACCGGCGATGGTGCGGGTATTCTTATCCAGATGCCGCATGAATTTTTCTTTGATGAATGTATCAAAATGGGGATTCATTTACCGGCTTACAGTAAATATGGTGTGGGCGTTTTATTTTTTCCAAAAGATATTCGCCTGAGAGAAGAATGTCGCGATATTTTTAATCGTTCTGCAGAAACATTAGGACTCGAGATTATGGGCTATCGCAGGATTCCCGTAAATACAGATGGCATTGGAGCCACGGCGCTTTCTGTGGAACCCGAGATGGAACACGTATTTATTGCATGTCCTGATCATATTAATAATCCGGATAGCTTTGAAAGAAAATTATTTGTATTAAAAAATTATGCTTCGCAAACAATCAACAATACCGTCAGGAAAGATTCGATAGGATTTTATGTTGCTTCGCTATCGTACAAAACAGTTATCTACAAAGGACAGCTTACAAGTTTGCAGGTGCGTCAATATTTTCCTGATTTGAACAATAAAAAAATTGTTTCTGCATTTGGATTAATTCATTCGCGTTTTGCTACCAACACATTTCCATCGTGGAAACTTGCGCAACCATTCCGCTACATTGCACACAATGGAGAAATAAATACGCTGCAGGGAAATTTAAACTGGCTGCGCACCAGCGAAAAAACTTTCGTGAGCGAATATTTTACCAAAGAAGAATTGGAAATGATATTGCCGGTGGTGGAAGAAGATCAGTCAGACTCTGCAAGCCTCGATAATATGATTGAGTTGCTTACACTCTGTGGTCGTTCGTTACCACATGTGATGATGATGCTGATACCCGAAGCATGGGATGGTAATGACCAAATGGACCCGGTGAAAAAAGCCTTTTATGAATTTCATGCTTCTTTTATGGAGCCATGGGATGGGCCGGCTTCTATTTCATTTACTGATGGAAAATTAATTGGTGCAACGCTTGACAGGAATGGATTGCGCCCTTCGCGTTATTGTGTTACTGAAGATGACCGCGTCATCATGGCTTCGGAAACAGGCGTGCTTCCTGTTGATCCGAAAATTATAAAAGAACAAGGAAGATTGCAGGCAGGAAAAATGTTTGTAGTAGATCTTGAAGAGGGAAGAATAATCAGCGATGATGAAATAAAAAATAAAATTTGTTCGCGTAAGCCTTATGGAGAGTGGCTGAATAAATATAAGATCAGGCTGGAAGAATTGCCTGAACCAAGAGTAATGTTCACCCACCTGGAACATCAACAGGTTTTCAAATATCAAAAAGCATTTGGATATAGCACCGAAGATTTAGAAAGGATCATTTCTCCAATGGCATTAACCGGAAAAGAACCCATTGGTTCAATGGGAAATGATGTGCCGCTTGCTGTTTTGAGCGATGAACCACAACACCTGAGCAGTTATTTCAAACAGCTTTTTGCGCAGGTAACCAATCCGCCTATTGATCCTATCAGGGAAAGACTGGTAATGTCTTTGGCCACCTTTGTTGGAAACAATGGGAGTCTTTTACAGGAAGATCCCATTTCATGCCACTGCGTTGCGCTGAAACATCCAGTGTTATCTAATCATGAATTGGAAAAAATAAGAAGTATTGATACAGGCATCTTCCAGGCAAAAACATTACAGACCTATTTTCTTGCAGATGGTAAGCCCGGATCATTGCAACGTGGCATTGAAAGATTATGCCGCTATGCAGTAGATGCGGTGATGGATGGATTTGAAGTGCTCATACTTTCAGACAGGGCTATTGATTCAGAACATGCAGCTATTCCATCTTTGTTAGCTGTGTCTGCAGTGCATCATCATTTAATAAGAAAAGGACTTCGTGGCCAGGTAGGATTGGTAATAGAAGCCGGTGATGTGTGGGAAGTTCATCACTTTGCCTGTCTCATAGGTTTTGGCGCCACAGCTATCAATCCTTATCTCGCATTATCTACCATTCGGGATATGAAAATATCCAACCAGTTGGAGACGGATCTGGATGCAAATGCATTGGTGAAAAATTATGTGAAAGCAGTGAATGATGGATTGCTGAAAGTATTTTCAAAAATGGGCATCTCCACTTTACAATCGTACCAGGGAGCACAAATTTTTGAAATCATCGGTATTAATAAAACGGTAATTGATAAATATTTTGCCGGGGCCACTTCGCGCATAGAAGGAATGGGGCTTGATGATATAGCACGCGAAACATTATCGAAGCACTTCTTCAGCTTCAGTAAAAAAAATATTCCGGTTGACCGGTTGACGGCCGGCGGTATCTATCAATGGAAACGAAAAGGAGAATTTCATTTATTTAATCCGCAGACAATTCATTTGCTGCAATATTCAACGCGAATGAATGATTATTCAATTTTTAAAAAATATTCCAAGGCAGTAAATGACCAGGGTGAAAAAGCTGCAACGTTGCGGAGTTTGTTTCAATTTAAACATACGCGGCCATCCATTTCAATTGATGAAGTAGAGCCTGCAGAAAATATTTATAAAAGATTTGCAACAGGTGCTATGTCATTTGGCTCTATTTCGTGGGAAGCACATACCACACTTGCTATTGCAATGAACAGGCTTGGCGGTAAAAGCAATACCGGGGAAGGAGGAGAAGATGAAATCAGGTATCAAAAATTATCTAATGGTGATTCAATGAGAAGCGCCATTAAACAAGTGGCTTCTGCACGATTTGGAGTTACCAGCGAATATCTTACTGAGGCAGATGAGCTTCAGATAAAAATGGCACAAGGCGCCAAACCCGGCGAAGGCGGCCAGTTGCCCGGTCATAAAGTAGATGAATGGATTGGCAGGGTGCGTCATGCCACCCCAGGAGTTGGGTTAATATCACCGCCGCCGCATCATGATATTTATTCGATAGAAGATTTGGCACAATTGATCTTTGATTTAAAAAATGCAAACAGGAATGCGAGGATAAATGTAAAACTTGTTTCAAAAGCAGGCGTTGGAACAATAGCCGCAGGTGTAGCAAAAGCAAAGGCTGATGTAATACTTATTTCAGGCCATGATGGAGGAACGGGTGCTTCGCCAATCAGTTCTATTAAACACGCCGGATTGCCGTGGGAGCTTGGGCTTGCAGAAACTCATCAAACTTTAGTGAAGAATAAATTGCGTAGCCGCGTTATTGTTCAAACAGATGGCCAGCTAAAAACCGGAAGAGATATTGCAATTGCTACATTGCTCGGCGCAGAAGAATGGGGGGTTGCTACTGCTGCATTGGTTACCGAAGGCTGCATCATGATGCGTAAATGTCATTTGAATACCTGCCCGGTTGGTGTTGCAACACAGGATCCTGAATTGCGCAAACGTTTTAGCGGCAATGCGGATTATGTGGTAAATCTTTTCAGGTTTCTTACAGAAGAATTAAGAGAGATAATGGCAGAGCTTGGTTTCCGTACTATCAATGAAATGGTAGGACAGGTAGATTGTCTTGAAAGAAGAGAGAATATCAATCATCCAAAATATTCCAAACTTGATCTTTCACCTGTTTTATATAAAGAGCCTGCTTCAAAATTTGTTGGCTTATATAAATCAGAAGATCAGGATCACGGGCTTGCAGGAGTATTGGATTGGCAATTATTAAAAGTAGCAGCGCCGGCGCTTAGTGATGGATCAAAAGTAAAACGAGAATTTAGGGTACACAATACAGACAGAACTATCGGAACAATTTTATCTAATGAAATCACTAAAAAATATAAAGCGAAAGGATTGCCGGCAGATACCATTCATTTTAAATTTACCGGCACAGCCGGGCAAAGTTTTGCAGCGTTTAATACCAAAGGTGTAACAATGGAATTGGAAGGAGATGCCAATGATTATTTTGGTAAAGGATTAAGCGGAGCAAGACTGATTATTTATCCATCAAAAGACGCGGGCTTTGTTCCTGAAAAAAATATCATCATAGGAAATGTTGCATTTTATGGAGCTACTTCCGGTGAAGCATTCATCAGAGGTAAAGCAGGTGAACGTTTTTGCGTTCGTAACTCCGGGGCTAATGTGGTTGTGGAAGGAGTAGGAGATCATGGCTGCGAATATATGACCGGAGGTAATGCAATTATACTTGGTGAAACAGGAAGAAATTTTGCAGCAGGCATGAGCGGTGGTATTGCTTATGTGTACAATGTTCAAAACTTTGCTTCTTTGTGTAACATGGAAATGGTGGACCTGGATGCTATTGATGCAGAAGATGAAAAATTTCTTTATGAAATGATCAGCAAACATCAACACTATACAAACAGTACTGTTGCAAAATTTATTCTCAATGATTTTGAGAACCAGTTGAAGAATTTTATAAAAGTATTTCCGAAAGATTACAAGAGAGTGCTGATACAAAAAAAGCAACCGGTAGAAGTAAAATAAAAAAATTTATTTTCATTTAACCAACAAAAAAAATTGAATGGGGAAGCCAACAGGTTTTTTAGAATTTACACGCGAACAGCCTCATAAGCGACCGGTGGAGGATCGTATAAAAGATTATAAAGAATTTATTGAACGCTATCCTGATGAAAAGTTGAATCAACAAGCATCGCGATGTATGAATTGTGGTGTACCTTTCTGTCATCATGGATGCCCGCTTGGTAATGTAATTCCTGAATTTAATGATGCCGTATATCGCAAGAGTTGGAAAGAAGCTTATGAGATACTGACTTCTACCAATAACTTTCCCGAGTTTACAGGTAGAATTTGTCCTGCACCTTGTGAAACGGCCTGTGTACTTGGTATCAATCAACCGGCGGTTGTTATTGAAGAAATAGAACGGCATATTATTGAAATAGCATTCGACAATGGATTTGTTCAGCCAAAAATTCCCAATGTAAGAACCGGGAAAAAGATAGCAGTTGTAGGCTCAGGCCCTGCAGGCCTTGCTGCTGCAGCACAATTAAATTATGCCGGTCACCAGGTAACGGTATTTGAAAGAGATGATGAACCGGGTGGGCTTTTGAGATATGGAATTCCGGATTTCAAGTTGGAGAAATGGGTGGTAGAACGTCGGATAAATTTAATGAAAGAAGAAGGGATATTCTTTAAATGCAATGCTAATGTTGGCGTAGATATTAGTGTAAACGATCTGTTGAGAGAGTTTCATGCTATTGTACTTGCAGGAGGATCTACTGTTCCAAGAGATTTAAATTTACCCGGTCGTGAATTAAAAGGAATTCATTTTGCAATGGATTTTTTGAAACAGCAAAATAAAAGAGTTGCGGGTAAAAAAACAGATGGAGAAGATATCATTGCAAAAAATAAAAACGTAATAGTAATTGGCGGAGGCGACACGGGCAGCGACTGTGTGGGAACATCAAACAGGCAGGAAGCAAAATCAGTAACTCAGTTTGAACTGATGCCAACACCACCTGAAGGAAGAACTCCGTTTATGCCATGGCCCACCTATCCAATCATTTTAAAAACTACTAGTTCGCATGAGGAAGGTACTATGCGCCATTGGGCTATTGCCACAAAAGAATTTATTGGTGATGACAAAGGAAATTTGAAAGCGCTTAAAGTTGTTCGGCTTGAATGGGAATTTACCGCAGATCAAAAACCGGCGAAGTTTATTGAGTTGCCCGGAAGTGAAACAGAAATTCCCTGCGAGTTGGCATTGCTTGCCATGGGTTTTGTTCATCCGCAACAAGAAGGTTTGCTGGAAGAAATTGGAGTGGAACTGGATGAGCGCAGCAATGTAAGAGCATCCGAAAAAAATTACAATACAAATATCTTACGCGTGTTTGCTGCAGGCGATATGCGCAGAGGCCAGTCTCTTGTTGTATGGGCCATTTCAGAAGGCCGTGAATGTGCAAGAAAAGTTGATGAATATCTAATGGGCAAGTCTTTATTGGAAGCCAAAGATCAAAATATTTTACACGAAGTTTAGCAAGCAAAATTAAATGTTGTGAATGCTAGAAATATAATTGTAATCATTTATATTAGTTATAAAAATATATTTATATATTTTTTAAAATAATATAAATAAAAAAATAACTATTTTGCCTATAAATTATTAATAATAAGTTGTTTAATTAAATTACATAATGATATAAATAAAAAAAATATTTGTATAATTTATTTATTTATATAAAAATTCAATATGTTTGAAAAATGAACTATTAATTTATTAACCCAGGTAAAACAAAATAATATTTTATCAAATTTTATTTCTTAATAAAAAAACGATTAGAAAATCCGTACCCGTGAAAAAGATTCTTTTTCGAGATCAGTTTTGTTTGAAGTGCAAAGTTCTTGTACTCTGAAAATGGAAAGAAGTTTACGTTGCCTGGTAAAGATATTGACGGGGTCGTCAAAAAAAGAAAAGAGCTTAACTAAAAATCAACTTCGGCAAAAGTCAATTAGTTAAGCCCCTTTCATTATTAATCTTTAAATCTAAAACAATGTTAAGAAAATTTTTCTTAGGATGCACTGCAATGCTGCTTTTTATTTTATCGTATGGACAAACAGATTCAACAAAAACTTCTCCGGCACCCACAATTACCGGATCAGTAGATGGCTATTATCGGTTCAACTTTAATGATCCACCGTCAAACAGCAACTTCAACAACTATACAAGTTTTACCAATTCACAAAATTCATTTGAACTTGGAATGGCCAGCATTCGCGCTGATCATACATTTGGCAAAGCAAGCGCCACCATTGATCTTGGTTTTGGCCGGCGTGCAGAAGAATTTTCTTATGCCAATCCGGAACATCCAACGCTCTTCGCAATAAAGCAGGCATTCCTGAGTTATGCAGTGAGTAGTAAAGTAAAATTTACATTGGGCAAATGGGCAACGCACATAGGTTATGAGGTAACGGATGCTTACCTGAATCGTAACTACAGTATGGATTACATGTTTTCCTTTGGGCCATTTTCTCACACTGGTGTAAAGGCTGATGTTTCTGTTGGAAGTAAAAGCGCAATTATGCTTGGTATAGCCAATGAAACAGACAACGTAACTACTACTACTTCTCCAAAATACCTTCTTGCACAGTATAGCACCGCTACCAAAAACGATAAGGTAAAAGTGTACCTGAACTATCAGGGATCTTATAACTATGCTTTTTCAAAAACTCAATTTGATGCAGTAGTAACCGGAGTTATAACTGATAAATTCAATATCGGGTACAATGGCACCTTTCAAATGTACGCGCCCAAAGATTTATCATCCCATAGCTGGTGGGCTTCTGCTGTCTATCTCAATTTAGACCCGACAAGTGTTTTTGGTATTACATTAAGAAGCGAATACTTCCATGATGTGCATGGCATTGTATTTCCGGCAGCCACCAGTATTTTCGACCTTACTTTATCGCCCAACATCCGGATTGCCAATCTTACTATTATTCCTGAATTGAGGCTGGATGCAGCACAAAAAGAAATTTTTATTAAATCAGACGGAACAGGTATCAAGTCAACCATAACAGGGTTGCTTGCTGCTACTTATCATTTTTAAATTTATAAAAGTTTCAGATAAATCATTCTGCTAATATTTGGGTTCGATGAAGGGTCGTATTCGATATATGCTTATGATAATTTTTTGCGGTAACCTGTTTATGGAATGTTTCATAAATAAAACAATTCTGTCATATTTGTATTATTATATGAAACGATGTGAAAGAAAAAGCCTGCAAACACTTGATTTTGCAGGCTTTTTTATTAGAGCTTACCTAAGTAAACAATCAATTGCGGAGAGGGAGGGATTCGAACCCTCGGTACAGTTGCCCATACAACGGTTTTCGAGACCGTCCCATTCGACCGCTCTGGCACCTCTCCGGAAAGACAGCAAATGTAATTAATGCAATAGAAGTATGAATCATTTCAACAAATCCAACAACGCCCACATTTTTTTTCGAACATCATTGGAACTTCCATAAAAATTATTAATGATAAATGCAAACGTATATTCTTTGCCCGATTTACTTTTAATAAAACCTGTGTAAGAAACTACTCCGCTGATAGAACCACTTTTCATTTTTATCCCGTTTATCAAGGGCAATGCATCATAAAAAGAAGAAAACCACAATTGTTTTTTTGCATATTGCAATACACTTACCAACACCGTAGTGGTAATGCGGTTAGCTGGGGAGAGGCCACTGCCGTCAATGATGTTCATTGAATATGGATCAATATTTTTATCTGCCCAAAATTTTTGTATCACGCTTATACCGCTATCCGTTGATCCGTAGCCGGTAAATTTATAAGCAAGTGTTTTTAATAAAGCTTCGCCATATAAATTGATGCTCCTTTTCAAAAACCAATACACCAAACTATCAAGTGGTGGCGAGTAATGAGTGTAAAAAATATGGGATACATCAAAAGTTTTTATGGTAGCAGGATAACTTTTTTCTACATTTTCTATGTTTGTATGCTTCAGCGATGCTTCAAGCGTTTCAGCTAATTGCTTACCGGGATGTGGCATAGAGCCGCTGATAGTAAATGAATCTTCATTCACCGGAATCGTTCCGCGCAAAGTGCCATACTTACTAAATTGCGGAATAAAAATATAACTGTTGTCACCGCTCCCTTTGGCTGCAGAAGTGGCTTCCACATTTAGTTTCAGCCCATCTATAAAAGAAGGCGTGGTGGATGCAACAGACACAGGGTCGCCAATATTTTTGCCGGAATGCAAATGAAGATCATATTGATTTTCACGCCAGTTCAGCGCTCGCGCTCCGGCTCCGTAATAGTTGCCAATATCTTCCCAAATCCATCCCCCGGGAGTTACTTCGCCCTTCCATAGATCATCTGCAAATACATGACCTGTAATTTCGTGTATGCCTTGCCGTGAGATTGTCTCTGCAAATTCATTTATAATAGCATCTTCTTTTGTAGAGGAATAGCGCCAGCTTCCTAACGAAGGATCACCGGAACCTTTGATGATGATATCGCCATCCAACGTTCCGTTTTCAATTTTTCCTGCGTAGGATAATGACGTTGGATATTTATAATCGTGGCCTAAGAGGGTATATGCAGTGGATGCAGTAATTACTTTTTGGCAACTGGCCGGTGCAAGCCCCATTTGAGGGTTTATTGCAGTAATTTTTTTACCGGCATTATCTATCACCAGCAAACTTATGGATGCGTGTTTGAAAATGGTATCTGCTGCAAATTTTTTATAAGCAAGATTGAAAGCTTTTTCATTTTGTGCAAATGATACATAAAATAAAAACAACAATGTTGTTAAGAAAAATGATGTTTTCAAAATTTGTTTTTTTCAAAACTAAAGATTAATAATAAAAGAACATGAAGCCAATATAATTATGCAGCATTAATTTTGCCGGATGAAAAATATAAATGCAAGTATCGTTACTATAGGGGATGAATTGCTGATAGGGCAGGTGATTGATACCAACAGCGCGTGGATGGCGCAACAACTCAATGCAATCGGCATTACAGTAATTCGCCGCATTGCAGTGGGCGATAATGGTGATGATATAATAAGAATACTCGACGATGAAAGTAAATGGGCGGAGGTGATCCTGATGACAGGCGGCCTTGGGCCTACCTCTGATGATAAAACCAAAAAAGTTTTATTACAATATTTCGGAGGTAGGTTAGTGGTGAATGAAGATGCATTAGCTAACGTAAAATATTTATTTGAAAAAGTTTTTAAAAGACCCGTTACAGACATAAACCTGGAACAAGCCCAAGTGCCAGATGTGTGCGAAGTAATACAAAACAAAAGAGGCACTGCTCCCGGAATGATCTTTTATAAAAACAATATTATTTATGTAAGCATGCCGGGAGTTCCTTATGAAATGAAAGGAATAATGGAAGATGCGGTAATACCCATGTTGAAGCAAAAATTTATATTGCCCATCATCGTGCATCGTACATTGCTTACTGCAGGTATAGGCGAATCAGCATTGGCAGAAAAAATAAAAGATTTTGAAGATGCTTTGCCAAAAGATATCAGGGTTGCCTATTTACCAACTTACGGTATGGTGCGATTGCGTTTATCAACTTCAGGTTTTGATAAAAAAATAACCGAAGAAAAAATTAATCAGGAATTTGAAAAGCTAAAAAATTTTACCAAAGAATACCTGGTAACAGATGAAGATGAGCCATTGCAAGCGGCTGTTGGTAAAATATTAACGGCGAAAAACAAAACCGTGTCAACTGCTGAAAGCTGCACTGGTGGCTATATCGCGCATTTGATTACTACGGTGCCCGGTTCTTCAAAATATTTCGAGGGAAGCATTGTTAGTTATTCCAACGAAGTAAAAAAACAACGGTTAGGCGTACACGAAAATACATTGAACACTTATGGTGCAGTAAGCGAGGAAACCGTTATTGAAATGCTGAACGGTTTATTGCACCAAATGAATACAGATTATGGCATTGCCGTTTCAGGCATTATGGGGCCGGATGGTGGCGCGCCGGATAAACCCGTTGGCACCGCGTGGATGGCTGCAGGTGATAAAAAAAATTATCGTACACAAAAAATTAATTTACGCTTCAATCGCGAACGCAACATAGAAGTAACCGCAATGATGGCGTTGAATTTTTTAAGAAAGTTTATTGTGGGTGTTTAAATAAAAATGGATTCCGGCTTACAATAGAAAGCATTTAGCATCTGCCTGTTGTGGAATTAAGTTATGAAATCCAATCAGGAGTCGCCTTCACCAGGCTCAGGCTGACAGCCTTCTGTCATGTTGAGTATTATCATACTGAGCTTGTCGAAGTATTGTCGAAACATAGACAGAATGTGGTTCTCATACATTTTTATTTTTTAATCACATAACAGGTTAGTATCTGTTTTTTTCCCGATATATACCTCACGTAAAGTTATCATTAAACTTATCCTTTTTACTTAATTTCGCTCTTTGTGATTTCGTTAATTATTTAAAAAAAAATTTATGAGCCTGGTAGATTTAATAATGCCTAAGTTGGGTGAAAGCATCATGGAAGCCACCATATTAAAATGGCTCAAAAAACCCGGTGAAACAGTGAAGCAGGATGAAACTGTTTTGGAAATTGCCACCGATAAAGTGGATAGCGAAGTGCCTTCCACATCAGATGGCGTAATTGCAGAACTGCTCTATAAAGAAAATGATGTGGTGCCGGTAGGTAAAGTGATTGCAAGAATTAAAACCGGGAGCGATGCAATAGTAAATCCGGTACACCCAACAAACGGCAATACTTCATCAAGAAAGCAACAGGAATATGAAGATGCAAATCTTGTGGAAGAAATTCCTTACCAGCCATCGCAAAAAATAACTGCCAATCATCCATCTTCTTCTATCCGTTTTTACTCACCGTTAGTTTTAAATATTGCGGCGAGCGAAGGCATTTCAATGGGCGAATTGGAAAACATTGAGGGCACCGGCCAGGATGGACGCGTGAGCAAGAAAGATATAATGATGTACCTTGAAAAAAGAAAGAGCGGTGCACCGGTAACGCACCGGGTAGTCGAAACCCCCGTGCATCCTGATGTTCACGAAGTGCCTGTCACTACCCCTTCACAGGAATTTGCAACGCCGGTTACGTATTCCGGCAATGTGGAAATTATTGAGATGGATCGTATGCGCAAAATGATTGCAAAGCACATGACGGAAAGTAAACGAATCAGTGCACACGTTACCAGCTTTGCCGAATGCGATGTTACCAATATGGTACTCTGGCGCGAAAAAATAAAAAAAGATTTTGAAGCAAGAGAAGGAGCAAAAATCACCTTTACGCCATTGTTTATTGAAGGAGTAATTAAATGCATAAAAAAATATCCATTGCTAAACAGCAGTGTAGAAGGCGACCGGATCATTGTAAAAAAAGATATCAATATAGGAATGGCTACTGCATTGCCAGCGGGCAATTTAATTGTTCCGGTTATTAAAAATGCAGATCAATTAAATCTTACCGGCCTTACCAAACAAGTGAACCATCTTGCCAATGCTGCTCGCACCGGTAAATTAAAACCCGATGATACCGCAGGTGGCACATTTACGCTTACCAATGTGGGAACATTCGGAAGCATTATGGGTACCCCAATAATAAACCAGCCACAAGTAGCCATCATGGCTGTTGGCACTATTAAAAAAAGACCCGTTGTGATAGAAACAGCCCAGGGCGATAGCATTGCCATCAGGCATATCATGTACATTTCTTTAAGTTACGATCATCGTATTATTGATGGTGCATTAGGCGCCACCTTCCTGAATGCAGTGGCAAAAGAGTTTGAGCATTTTGATGGGAAACGTAGTCTTTAAACTAACACGCGATTCAAAAGAAGAACATTAAGTCATTATGACTTTTAGATAGTTTAAATTTGTTTTGTGAACCCTGAGGAAATATATTCAGATCTTCTCAAACAAATCGAAGAAGCCTTTCAAAAAAGTGATATTAAAATAAAGCAATCCGAGCTTGCAAGTGAATGGAATTATGCACTGTGTGCAACACCTATTAAAAAAAATTCTGGAATAATTTTAGGGATAAATTGGGGTGGCAATGAGAGAAAATATTAAATCAGCAAAGAAATGCCCCCTTCCGTGGCGAGTGACGCACCGACACATCTCTCTAGCGGTAATGCATAAACGAAGATAAAGTAAGCTAACAAATAAAATTATCATCTATTTAATTCAGAGACCGTGTTTGGCAAAGCGGATACGGCGGAATAAAATTTATAAACTCTTTTAAGCAGAAACTGGTGTAAATTTGTTAGTGATAGTATTCAGTATAAAAAAATCAACCATGTTCAAAAAGTATTGTTATTTACCCGTTGTAATTTTCAGCTTCCTGCTCTTTATTACACAATCCGGCTTTGCGCAATTGACGATGTTGGCAAAAGGTTCTGCCGCTCCTGTATTTACTGCCAAGGCCAGCCTTGCCGGCAAGGCTTTTGATTTTTCATTAAAAAAAGCTCTTGCCAAAGGACCTGTTGTGGTTTATTTCTATCCTTCTGCCTATACAGGTGGCTGTGACCTGGAAGCGCATACTTTCGCTGAGTTCAAGGATCAATTTACAGCAGCAGGCGCCACTATTATCGGCGTATCTGCAGATGATATTGATCGGTTGAATTCATTCTCTTCTGATCCGGATTATTGTGCGGGCAAGTTCCCGGTAGCTTCAGATGCCGATGGTAAAATTGCAGCAAGCTATGGTCTGCAGTTGTCGGGCCCGGTGCCCGGAGCAAAAGATGTGAGAGGCCAGGATCTTACTCACGGTTTCATTCCGCGGACCACTTTTGTCATTGATAGAAATGATAACATTGTGGCTGTCTTTTCGTCGAAGCTTGATAAGATATCACCAGACGAACATGTAAAAAAAGCATTGGAAATTGTAAAGAAGTTATAATAGGAGAGAGAAATTTTTTTATGCATTCCAAAGTCTCCCGGCTTTGAAAGTTCTATGCTTATGGTTTATAACCATAATTTCCCCTTATCCTTGATGGGAGTCGCACCCAACACAGCTGCCTAACGGTAAAGGGTATGCGAAAATATAGAAGCTGATAAATAAAATTATCATTTATCTTTATAAAAATTAAAGGCTGGCAATAAGCATCAGCATTCAAAATTGATTTAAAGGTTTGCAT
>Ga0157370_10001837_pt1 | contig 26164 bp, 28 predicted proteins | sample C35metaG_FD_113463 | JGI IMG/M metagenome (GOLD analysis project Ga0157370, IMG submission 113463) | Corn rhizosphere microbial communities from Kellogg Biological Station, Michigan, USA - C3-5 metaG | ecosystem: Host-associated > Plants > Roots > Rhizosphere > Soil | place: USA: Michigan...
TAGGAAAACGTTACAAAAAAAGTTAAAAAAAATATTTTAGTAAGTGTCAATTACTTATGGTTTGCTACTTTTGCAAAAAATTTAAATCATGCCTTCATTCTTAAAACTTATAATTAAAGAGGTTAAACGCGAAACTGCCGATGCTGTTTCGGTGCTTTTTAATGTTCCAGAAGAACTTAAACAAGACTATAAATTTATAGCCGGACAATACATAAACTTAAAATTAACTCTTGATAATCAAGAAATCCGTCGTGCTTACTCAATTTGTTCTGCGCCAGACAGCGGTGAATTACGCATTGCAGTTAAGGCAGTAAAAAATGGTCTTTTTTCTCAATTTGCCAACACAAAATTAAAAGCCGGAGATGTTCTTGAAGTGGGTCAGCCGGAAGGAAAATTTACTTTTGAACCAGATGCTGACAGACAAAAAAATTATGTAGCATTTGTTGCCGGAAGTGGTATTACTCCTGTACTTTCTATTTTGAAGTCGGTTTTAAAGAATGAGCCAAAAAGTTCATTTGTATTGGTTTATGGAAACAGAACTCCCGAAGAAACTATTTTTCATCAGGAATTACATGATTTGCAATTGCAATATGTAGGTCGTCTTTTCGTGCATTCTGTATACAGCCAGGCGAAAGTTGAAAATGCATTATTTGGAAGAATCGAGAAATCGACAGTAAATTTTGTTTTAAATAACAAACACAAAGAACTTGAGTTTGATAAGTTTTATTTGTGCGGACCAGAAGAAATGATCAATACTGTTTCGACTGTTTTGAAAGAGAAAAACGTAAAAGAATCAGCTATTAAATTTGAGCTTTTTACTACTTCTTCTGAAGAACACGAAATTCAAGGTTCTCAGGAAGGACATACTAAAATTACGGTTTTAGTTGATGATGAAGAAGTTACTTTTGAAATGTCTAAAAAACAAACGATTCTGGACGCCGCTTTAAAACATGGCGTTGATGCTCCATATTCTTGCCAAGGCGGTATTTGCAGCAGCTGTTTAGGACGTGTTACAGCGGGAACTGCAGAAATGACTAAAAATTCTATTTTAACTGATAGTGAAATTGCTGAAGGCTTGATTTTAACTTGTCAGGCTCACCCAACATCAGAGACTATTTATGTTGATTATGATGATGTTTAATTGGTAAAATTCTAAAAAAGAAATTACAATACATAAATTCCAAATCCCACAACTTTCAATTGGGATTTGGAATTTTTTTTGTTTAATTGCGTTATTTCTAATCTTTGACAAAGATCTAGCTTGGTCCCGAGGCTTCGGGATGGGATTTAAAAATTGAAAATTACATTGAATATGAAATCGGTACGAGAAATTTTTAAGACAAAAGAATATCTTTTAGACGAACCTGAGGTTGTTAAACTTATTGATTATTGCGAAGAACTGCAAGACGAAATTGTAGAATTCAAATTTCAGAAAACCAATAATAAAGAACTTGCTATGCTTGATATGCTCAAGGAAGTTATAAAAGGATGCAATGCCATTGAAAAAGAACAAATGGAACATGAACGATTTGGTTATGAGGCGCCTGATTATGAAACTACGATTTCAAACCTAAAAAATTATATTTACAGCCGATGCCGTGACGAGAAAATCTGGCTATAGTTGAATTACAATAAAAACAAAATTTTGCTAAAATATTGCTGAATTTTTATTATATTAGAGGTGAAATTATGGTAATCGCAATCTCATAGTCTTATGTAGATTGGTAGAGCCAAATCAAATTTGTCAACGCATATAAAAATTAAATATCATGACAACTCACGTACAACACTTTCATCTTTATCTCTTTATTATGTTCGTTGTAACTGCTTCATTATGCATTTTGGCAGTTATTCTAAAAATGAAAAACAAAAAAGGTCCAAAGTTGCTCGAAAGAGAAAAATACAATTCAACTATGACTGAAAAAATGACAGAAGTAACAAAGACAGATTCGAATATTTTTAACATCTGGACTTATGTAAGCAGACTAAAATCGGCTAAAATTTTATCTAAAAAAATTAAAGACCACGACTTAATTTATAAAATTTACAGAGATTCATCAGAAAAATTCGAGCATATTCTATTATCAACAGAAGACAAAAATAACTTTGTCACCATTATTGTAAATAAAAAAAGAAGAAAAACAATAGGATATTCTTTCCTGGACGCTAACGAAAAATATGTTTTAAATAAAAATATTGCTTAAAGAATAAAAAAAACTTCTCTTGATTGAGAAGTTTTTTTTTATTCTTTATCAAAGCTGTTCTACAACTTTGTCAAAAACCTGCTGTGGTAAAATTGTCCTCATAGCATCTTGATAACCTTCAACAATTTTATTTCCGTAAACTGATGTTGGCAGTTTTGGATATTGATTTCTATCTGAAGTTAAAGCGTTTTCTAAACTTTGGTTAAACGGCAAAAATCCAGCATACGGATGCGTAGCGCCCCAAAGTGTAATGACTTTTACCCCCAGCATCGCTGCAATATGCGCATTTCCGGAATCCATAGAAAGCATTACATCCAGATTGCTTATTAATTGTAATTCCTGCTGAAATTTAATTTTTCCAGCCATATTAATTACATTTTCATACGGCTTTGAGAGTGAATCCAGAATTTCAATTTCTTTTTTTCCTCCGCCAAAAAGCAAAATTTTATAGGATGAATTTTGGGCTAATTTCGCAATAACTTCTGTCATTAAATCTAAAGGATAGACCTTAGAATCGTATTGTGCAAAAGGAGCAATCCCAATTAGTTTTTGATTTTGATTGCCGATAATATCCAATAAATCAGCGCTTAAAACTTCTTTTTTAGGAAATATTGGGTTCGATAAATTTAAAGAGAAACCTAATGTTTCAAACACTTTTGCATGTCTTTCGAACATGGTTGGCAATTGTTTAAAAACTTTATTTTCGGCTCTTGTTAATTCTTTTTTTCCTTCTCGGCCTTTATCAACAGTCGCTCTTTTTTTTCCGCTTAAAGCGAAAAGTAAACTCACAACTTTAGATCGCAGCACATTATGAAGATCTGCAAAAGCATCAATTTTTAGTTTTTTTACATCTTTATACAAACGTACCAGTCCTAAAAATCCTTTGTGTCTTTCTTTTTCATCAAAAGAAAAAAACTCCAGATTTGGAATTCCTTCAAAAAATGGCTTAAAAAAAGGACGCGAAATAACCGTTAATTTTACCTCTGGATACTGTTTTACAAAAGCGCGTAAAACAGGAACCGTCATGGCGACATCTCCCATTGCGGATAGTCTCATGACGGCTATATGCTTAATTTTACTGGACAAGTCTGCCAATTATTTTTTATTTTGATATAAAACAGGATTCAATTCATCGTCGTTGTACATTTTCATTTGTTTGTACACTTTCATGAATTTGTCACCATTTTCAATGTCTGTCAATAAATCGTCAATTGCTGTAGACAAATCTGTTCTTTGTTCTAAAAGTACATTTAATTTTTCCTGACATTTATCTCTATGCTCCTGAGTCGCCTCTGCACGAGTTGCTTCTTCATGCATGTGATAAATTTTTAAAGCCAAAATAGACAATCTGTCAAATGCCCAAGCTGGACTTTCAGAATTGATTTTTGCTCCGTCTTTTGCTTTTACGTCGCTGTATTTTTGCAAAAAGTAACTATCGATATATTCAACCATATCAGTACGTTCCTGGTTTGAAGCGTCGATTCGTCTTTTTAAAGTCAAAGCAGCAACCGGATCAATTTGCGGATCACGAATGATATCTTCAAAATGCCATTGAACAGTATCGATCCAGTTTTTTAGATATAATAAATGTTCAAATTTATCTTTTGGATATGGATTGTTTATAGGCTGATCAACATTATCAAATTGGTGATAATCTTTAATACTTTGTTCGAAAACCGAATATGCTAATTTTGAAAACATGTCTTTATTTTTTTAGAGTTACAAAGATACTTTTTATACTTTTATGCTGCGAATAAAACGAATGTTTTTTCGTTATGGTACATTAACCCATTGATAATTCTAAAATTTTATTATGAAAATCCATTATATATCCGAAAATAATAGCGTCTTAAATCACTTTTTGGGTCAAATTAGGAATATTAACGTGCAAAACGACAGCATGCGGTTTAGACGAAATATTGAACGCATTGGAGAAATTATGGCTTATGAATTGAGCAAAATTTTACCTTATAAAACTGTTGAAATTCAAACCCCGCTTGGCATTAAAAAAACAACCGAAATTGAAACTGATTTGGTTTTATGTCCAATTTTAAGAGCCGGATTACCGCTTCATAATGGTTTTTTAAATTATTTTGACCATGCCGAGAACAGCTTCGTTTCGGCTTGTAGGCATCATCCAAATAATGATGATGAATTTGAAATTTTAGTTGAATATCAGGCGATTTCGAACTTAAATAATAAAACCGTCTTACTCCTTGATCCCATGCTGGCAACTGGGCAGTCTATTGTAGCGGTTCATAAAAAATTAATCGAAAACGCTGCTCCAACAGAATTTCATATTGTAGTTGTTATTGCTGCACCTGAAGGAATAGCTTTTCTAGAAAAAAATCTTCCAGAAAATTGTCATTTATGGGTCGCTTCTTTAGATGAAAAACTAAACGAGAAAAATTACATTGTTCCTGGTCTTGGCGATGCCGGTGATCTTGCTTACGGAAGTAAATTATAATTGAGAGAAAAAAGTAAATAAACTACACAAAATCAGTACGTAAAATACAATTTCATTATTGAGTTTTTGCTGCATATATTCGACATGACTTGCTGCCATTATAGCCAGCGGCGCAATGCTGAACAATAATAATTCATTGCTTTTATCTGTAGAAATAACAAATACAAGAATGGCAATAAAGAAACAAGCAACAACCTTTTTGTATGAAGTATGTACAATTTGAGGTCTGTTTGATAATGTAGTTAACATTGAAAACAGGAAAAATACAACAACAGCGGCGTAAATTGAAAGTGCGCCGTTTTCGTAATTATTCTTAAAATAATCTATTCTAAAATCGATTACAGCACGTTCTTGAAAAAATGCAACCACATCAATATGGAACATTAATGAGATCATATAAAAAACTATTGCCACGGCCAAAAGTGCTACAAAAGGCAAAACCCAGTTTCTATAATCTCTTGAAACGTGAAAAACAATGGATATAAAAACCAAAATTAAAAAGAGAACGCTCCAAAATTGAAATAAAGAAGCTACAAAAATCCAAAAAGAAGCATCGAATATTTTTTCTTTTGATGCTTTTAATGATTGTAACGAAATCAATCTTCGCAACGCCAATAAAATAAAGAAATTGGCATAAACCACATTTGGATTATTAAATATCGTGGGGAAAAATAAGAGAAATAATAAATAGAAAAATATAGCGTAGCCATTGTCTTTACTTAGTCCATTCTTCTTTACGATAAAATTTACCATGAAAAAAGAAGCAAAAATAAAGCACAATAAACTTACTTTTTGAAATATTGTAAAATAAGAATTTATCCAAGACGTTTCTCGAATTTGAAACATGAAAAAGAAAACCAGTATCAAAATTACAACCAACGAATAATTTAATGGCGTAGATTTTTTAAAAACACTTGTTATCATAAGGATATTTTATACTTTTGTGATTGTAAATATAATACTTGTTTAAAAAGGAAAACCAACAAGTTGAAAAAAGATTCTAGTTTGAATTTTACTTCAATGCGTTAAAAACAATAATAACATATAATTTTATAAAATTATGACAGCTTTTTTTGAAGGAATACAATACTTATTCGTTAACATTTTGTTTGCTCCTCTTGACTTTTTACGTCATTTAGAACTTATTACTTGGTTTGGTGCAAACACGATCAACTGGATTTTTATGATCATCTGCGCATGCGCAATCGTTTATTGGATTAAACAATTACGCATTTTTGATGACGCCGGAACTGAAAACCAAGATACTACAGCTCACTCTTTCTTAAAGTAAGTCGAAGCCGATATCTTTTCTAAAATACATCTTATCAAAATTTAGTTTATCTATGTTTTGGTAAGATTTTTTTATGGCCTGTTGAAAATCATCTCCGTATGATGTTACAGTCAAAACACGTCCTCCATTACTAACGACATTTTCGTTGTCTAATTTTGTTCCTGCATGAAAAACTATCGAATCCGTGATATTTTCTAAACCGGTAATTACTTTTCCTTTTTCGAAATCTTCAGGATATCCGCCAGAAACCACCATAATTGTTGTAGCGCTTCTTGGATCAACTTTTAATTCGAAAGTATCTAATTTTTGATTTGAAACTGCCAAAAACAACTCAACCAAATCAGATTCTAATCTCGGAACCACAACTTCTGTTTCCGGATCTCCCATTCTTACGTTGTACTCAATAACGATTGGTTCGTTTTTTACATTGATTAAACCAATAAATACAAAACCTTTGTATTCGATTCCGTCTTTTTGGAAACCTTCAATTGTTGGTTTTACGATACGAGTTTCGATTTTTTCCATCAAAACAGCATCAACATAAGGAACTGGAGAAACTGCTCCCATTCCGCCTGTATTTAAACCTGTATCGCCTTCACCAATTCTTTTATAATCTTTCGCGGTTGGAAGAATTTTATAGCTTTTCCCGTCTGTTAAAACGAAACAGCTTAACTCAATTCCGTCCAAAAATTCTTCAATAACCACTTTTGAACTTGCTGCTCCAAATTTCTCGTGAACTAACATGTTTCTAAGCTCTGTTTTAGCTTCTTCAAGATCCTGAATAATCAAAACCCCTTTCCCTGCTGCTAAACCGTCTGCTTTTAAAACGAATGGAGGCTGCAATGTTTCCAGAAATTTACATCCTTCTTCTACTGTTTCGGCAGTAAAACTGTCATAAGCTGCAGTTGGAATATTATGTTTTATCAAGAATTCCTTTGCAAATTCTTTACTTCCTTCTAATTGTGCCCCTAATTTTGATGGTCCAATTACCGGAATATGATTTAAACTTTCGTCGTTTTTAAAATAGTCATAAATCCCTTTTACCAATGGATCTTCCGGACCAACCACAACCATACTTACTTTTTCCTGAAGTACAAATGCTTTTATGGCATCAAAATCGGTTGGAGACATTGCAACATTTGTGGCGATGCCGGCAGTTCCTGCATTTCCTGGTGCAACAAAAAGTTTTTCGCAAAGCGGACTCTGAATCATTTTCCATGCAAAAGCATGCTCTCTTCCGCCTGATCCCAATAATAAAATTGTCATGTGTAGTTATATTTAGTTGTGGTGCAAAAATAGTGGGTTTTAACCGTATATAATAATTTTTTTTACTTACTTTTGACGTTAGTAATGCAAAAGGTATGATAATTTCATTTAGATCGAAAGAAACTGAAAAAATTTGGAATGGTATTGTTGTTAAAAAACCTTCAATCGAAATACAGCAAATTGGCAGGAGAAAACTCAGAATGCTTCATAACTCTCAAAATTTAACCGATTTAAGAATTCCTCCTTCGAATCGTTTGGAAAAATTAAGCGGGAATTTAAAGGATTTTTACAGCATTAGAATTAACAATCAATGGCGTATAATTTTTTGCTGGGAAAACGGAAATGCCTCAAATGTTGAAATTATCGATTATCATTAAAAAGAATTAAAATGGAAAAATTAAAAAATATACATCCCGGAGAAATTTTATCAGAAGAATTTTTAATTCCTTTAAATATTACACCTTATCGTTTATCTAAAGATTTGAAAATTCCGCAGACAAGAATTTCTGAAATTATTAAAGGAAATCGAAGAATTACAGCTGATACAGCTTTGAGATTAAGCCTTTACTTTGGAAATTCGGCAAAGTTTTGGCTGGGACTTCAGGATGACTTTGATATTGAAGAAGAACAATCAAATAAAGGTCAGGAATTGAAATTAATAAAACGTTACGACTTAAAAGAAGCAGTTTAATGATTCGTCTTTTTGATCTTTCCCTTCAATTAAATGGTTTTCCTATAAAGAAAGCCAAAGCCGAATTGAATAAAATTATTCATTTTTCTGAAGAAGAATATGTTTCTTTTCTTCAAAACAAGAAAAAAGAAATTGTTGATTTTCATTTAAAAAACAATTCCTTTTACAAAGAATTAGTTGGAAAATCAACTGTAGAAAATTGGGAAGATTTACCCATTTTGAACAAACAAAACCTGCAAAAACCACTTGAAGAGAGACTATCAAACGGTTATTCAAAAAGCAATATTTACCTCAACAAAACTTCCGGATCCAGCGGAACCCCGTTTGTTTTTGCAAAAGATAAATATTCACACGCCTTAACCTGGGCATCCAATATAATGCGTTTTGGATGGTTTGGGATCGATTTTAATCATTCCTATCAAGCGCGTTTTTATGGCATTCCGATGAATTTTATTGGATATCAAAAAGAACGTTTCAAAGATTTTTTGACACACCGTTTTCGATTTCCTGTTTTTGATTTATCGGATGAGATTTTGGAAAAATTTCTGCAGAAATTCAAAACGAAAAAATTCGATTATATCAATGGTTACACGAGTTCTATTGTATTATTTGCTAAATATTTAGAACAGAAAAATATCATTTTAATTGAAATTTGCCCAACTTTAAAAGCTTGTTTTGTTACTTCGGAAATGCTTTTTGAAACGGATAAAAAACTGCTGGAAAAACAATTTGGCATTCCCATTATTAGCGAATACGGCGCATCTGAACTTGATTTGATTGCTTTTGAAAATCCTGAAGGCAAATGGCAGGTAAATGCAGAAACCCTTTTTGTTGAGATTTTAGACGAAAACAATAAAACTGTTCCACATGGAACGGAGGGAAAAATTGTGATTACTTCGTTATTCAATAAAGCTAATCCTTTTATTAGATATGAAATTGGAGACATTGGAATTCTCGATGAAAAAAGCACACTACAAAAACCAATTTTAAAAAAATTAATTGGCAGAACAAATGATATTGCGATTCTGCCAAGCGGAAAAAAATCTCCTGGTTTGACCTTTTATTATGTAACTAAAAGCATTATTGAAGACGATGGAAACGTAAAAGAATTTATCATCAAACAAACCCAATTAGATACTTTTGAAGTTGAATATGTAGCTGAAAAAGAATTGGTTTCTGCACAAATTCAAAAAATAAAAGAAGCAATAGATTTGTACCTAGAACCGAATTTAAACTTCACCTTTACTCGAAAAACTGTTTTAGAAAGAACCAATCGAGGTAAATTAAAACAGTTTAAATCTTATTTATAAATATAAATAAAATCTTACATTTGTTTTTTTTATTAAAAACTTATGGACGATAAATCTTTACTCTCTGAAGAAACAATTTCTAATAAAATATATTTTATCCGTGGTCAAAAAGTGCTGCTCGATTTTGATTTAGCAAATCTTTATGGAGTAGAAACTAGAAGATTAAATGAACAAGTAAAACGAAATTTATCTCGATTTCCTTCAGATTTTATGTTTCAACTCACAGAAATCGAATTAGAAAACTTGATGTCGCAAATTGCGACATCAAGTTGGGGAGGAATTAGAAAATTACCTTTTGCTTTTACTGAACATGGTGTTCTGATGCTTTCAAGCGTTCTAAAAAGCGACAAAGCCATTCAAACTAATATTCAAATCATGCGTATTTTCACAAAAGTGAGGCAAATGCTTTTGGATACAACAGAAATTAAAGTTGATATTCTGCAGATTCAAAAGAAGTTAGAGAATCATGATAAAAATATCGAATTGGTTTTTTCTTATTTAGATGAATTGACTGAAAAAAAGGAAAATGAAGTTGAAAGAGTGAAGATTGGTTATAAAAAATAATTAATTCTTTAAGGTCGCAAATTGCGACCTTGAAACTTGAGGTCACAATTTGTGACTTCAAGTTGAATTTCAAGCTTTCTTTATATATTTTGGTTTGATTATCAATTGAGTAAACAAAAACCTCATCATCAACAAAACAGAAAAAAAGAGATTATAACCATGAAAATCTCGATAAACACCAAAATTGTGCTTAATCAATTTGAATTTTGATGACGAAATAGAATCTTTTCTAATTCTGTAAAAAGCTAAAGGCTCTGGAACTGGTTTGGTTTCTTTGATTTGTTTTAAAATTGTAAGCCACAAGCGCCAATCTTGTCTTTTTTGAGCAGCTTTGATTACGATTTTTCCAAAATAATCTGCATCATAAACAGCCGTTAAATTGCCAACATAATTACAAAAGAACAATTGATTGTAAGTTAACGTTAAAGGTGCTTCTACTCTTCTGTTTAAAATATTTCCGTCTTCGTCAATACAATCATAAAAACTAAAAGTAAAAGGCAGTTTGTTTGTTTTTAAAAACTGAATCTGTTTTTCTAATTTCGTTGGAAACCACAAATCATCGGCATCAAGAAAAGCAATATATTTTCCCGACGCTTTTTCTAAGGCAGCGTTTCTGGCAAAACCATTTCCGGAATTTTCAGCTAATTTAAAAAACTTTATTCTTTTATCTTTTTCAGCAAAATCAGAAATAATTTTAACTGTTTGATCTGTTGAAGCATCATCAGCCAAAATCACTTCCCAGTTTTGATAGGTTTGATTTTGAACTGATTCTATAGTAGCTCTAATGAACTTTTCAGTATTATATGTTGGTATTAAAATAGATACTAAATCACTCATTAGATTTATATTACTTCAGAAATTTAGATCCTATTATTTGATATAACTAGAGAAATCTTTATGCTCTTCTTTAGAAAGTTCTTCTGGAGATAATGATCTAAAATAATCATACGTAATCTTCATTCCTTCAGAACGGCTTACTTTTGCTTCCCACCCTAACAATTCTTTTGCTTTTGTAGTGTCTGGCTGACGCTGTAATGGATCTTTTATTGGTAATGGATGATAGACTACCTTTTGGTTTGTTCCTGTTAGTTTAATGATTTCTTCTGCAAAATCTTTAATTGTGATTTCGTCAGGGTTTCCAATGTTTACCGGATATACATATTCAGAATGTAGTAATCTGAAAATACCTTCCACCTGATCGTCTACATAACAGAAAGAACGCGTCTGCATTCCATCACCAAAAATAGTCAGATCTTCTCCGCGTAAAGCTTGTCCAATAAAAGCAGGAATTACACGTCCGTCGTTTAATCGCATTCTTGGGCCGTATGTATTAAAAATACGTACGATTCTGGTTTCTACGCCGTGAAAAGTATGATACGCCATTGTTATCGATTCTTGAAAACGTTTCGCCTCATCATAAACACCACGCGGACCTATTGTATTTACGTTTCCGTAATATTCTTCGGTTTGTGGGTGAACCAAAGGATCTCCATAAACTTCAGAAGTTGAAGCAATCAAAATTCTCGCTTTTTTTACTCTTGCCAAACCTAATAAATTATGGGTTCCTAAAGACCCAACTTTTAAGGTTTGAATAGGAATTTTTAGATAATCAATAGGACTTGCCGGCGAAGCAAAATGTAAGATATAGTCTAGATCGCCAGGAATATGTACAAACTTGGTGATATCATGATGATAAAATTCGAAGTTTTCTAATTTGAATAAATGTTCAATATTTTTAAGATCTCCCGTAATCAGATTATCCATCCCAATAACAAAATATCCTTCTTTGATAAATCTGTCACACAAATGTGATCCTAAAAATCCTGCCGCTCCGGTTATAAGTATTCTTTTCATGATAGTTGTTTATACTCCGCAAATGTAACTGATTTGAAAATTATAAAAACTATTTCAAAAAAAAACTGTCTAAAAAATTAGACAGTTTTTATAAAATTTGAACCTTGTTACTGCTTGTTGACTTTTGCCTCAAGTATTTCTATTCTTTTGTTCTGTTCTATAATATAAAGCGTGAGCTCTTCTATTTTTTGAAGCATAGCATTACTCATTTCCCCTACTTGTAATCCTTTGTCCTTAATTTCCTTTGCTGAAGGAATATTTGGAAGATGATTTTTCTCTCTTGTAAATTTTTCAACCTCAGCTAATGTAGGCATTACATAATCAGATTTTAAAGCTGATGAACCTGTATAATATTTTTCAAAAACATAATCTGCAGGTACGTTTAGATCAATTGTAACTTCTTCTGTATGTATTTTACCTTTTACAGTAAGCTTTGCATCTGGATTAATTGAACCTATACCAACATTTCCATTTGCAATAATTGCTAAACGTGATACTGCCATTAAATCATTCTTTGAAGATATTTGTTTTATATTATAAATATCAGATGATGTTGTTGTTACATCATTAATGCTAAAAATTGGGTACGAGTCATATGATGTATTTGTTATACTAAATCTATTGGCCCAAATTGCAGAATTATGCAACAATATTCCATTATCGAAATTATCATTGGATGTACGCAAATGCAGTAAAGATAACGGCTTATTTATATCACTCATCATGTTTATTCCAACTCTAAAATCAGCCATCCTTACTGCAGAATGTCCTTGATTATTTTCAAAATTAAATCCTCCAAATGGATTAGAAGTATCAACACTATTTGAATTTACAAATCTCAAAACCTGCCCTGGTCCTACTTGCTGTCGTGAAATATATGATCCATCCCAATCCCAATAAATTTTATTTGAATTTACTTTTAAATTTCCATTTATTTCTAGTTTTTCTCCAGGGCTAAGAGTACCTACACCTACATTACCTGTTGTTGGAAATATATTTTGCGAATTCGATTTAGAAAAAGCTATAAGAGCTATAGCAAAAAATAATTGTTTCATAAAAAAGGTTTTTCTTGTTAATTTTTAATCCACAAATCTAATATAAAAAATGATATGTCAATGATTAAAATATCACAATATATACTCTCTTTTACTTTATCTTGCTTTTAAAGATTTTAAATTTTGTTTCCACAAATACTTGCATCTCTTTTTCAAATCTTTGCTTTGAAAATGAAACAGCGTGTTCCCGTATTAGTTTAGGGTTAAAAACTTTTGTTTCGAAGTTTAGCACCGCTTGTTTAATTTCTTCGGCAGATTGTTCTTTAAAGAAAATTCCAGTTTTGTTTTCAATAACAGTTTCAAGCGTTCCTCCTTTTGCTAATGCAATTACCGGAGTTCCACACGCTTGCGCTTCGACAGGAATAATTCCAAAATCTTCTTCGGCGGCAAAAACAAATGCTTTTGCTTTTTGCATCAAGACTTTTAATTTTTCGTTTGTAATAAAACCAACAAACTCAATATTGGTTTTCGCAATTTTTTGAAGTTTTTCTAATTCTGGCCCATCGCCGGCAACAATTAGTTTTAAATGAGGTAATTCATTAAAAGCTTCGATAATTAATTGTGTTTTTTTATACGAAACCATTCTAGATGCCGTGAAATAGTAATCTTCTTTTTTTTCTTCTAAACTAAAGAAATCAACATCTACCGGCGGATAAATAACCCTCGATTCTTTGTTATAACTTTTCTTTATTCTTTGAGCAATATGCTTAGAATTTGCAATAAAAAAATCTACATTTTCTGAATTTGAAAGATCCCATTTCTTGATTTTATTTAAAACAGATTTTGCATAAATCCCTTTTAAACCTTTATCTAATCCCGAATCTTTTAAATACTGATCTTTTAAATCCCAGGCATAACGCATTGGAGAATGGCAGTAACAAATGTGCAATTGTCCTTTATGAGTCTTAATTCCTTTTGCAACAGCTGAGGAAGAACTGATAATAAGATCGTAATCATTTAAATCAAATTGTTCAATGGCAATTGGAAATAATTGTAAAAATTTGCGGTGATTTTTTTTTGCTGTTGGTAATTTCTGAATGAAGCTGGTTTTAACTTTTTTTCCATTTAAAATAAAGTTACGGTCCTCATCATTCAAAAAATCTATCAATGCAAAATGATCAAAATCATCCCAAACTGAATTTATAGAATGGATTACTTTCTCTGCACCTCCATTTACATAATACCAATCGCTAATTAGTGCTTTTTTCAAGTTGTTACATTTATTTGTTTCTCAAACTTTCAATTATTTTAATAAATTGATTAGAAGCTGTTTCCCAACTAAATTTTTGAGATGCGTTAAATGATCTTTTACAAAGATCGTTATAGTTTTTTAAATCTTTCAAGTCTTTTATTTTTTGAGCTAATTCTAAAACATTTTTTGGATCAAAAAATAAAGCTGTTTCAGAATATAGCTCCTTATATACTGGAATATTTGACAAGATACAGGGTGTAGAAACACTCATGGCTTCTAATGCCGAAAGCCCAAATCCTTCATAAAAAGAGGCATTTATTAGTGCTTTAGCCTCTGAAATTTCTTTTTTTAATTCAAGATCAGAAACTTCATTTAAAAATGCAACATTCGAACCATATTCTAAAATTTTGTTTTTAAACACTTTATTAAAAGAATTCCCAATAATTTTTAATTTGAACTGATTTGAATTTAATAATTTAAAAGCTTCTAAAATTACTTTGATATTTTTGCGCGGGTCTAAAGAATTTACAACGATAAAATAATCCTGTTTTTGATATTTTTCTTCAGTAAAACTTAAAAAGCTTGCCAGATAAATTACTTCTATTTTTGCTTGCTGAATACTAGGATAAAATTTTAAAATTTCTTTTTTAGAAAAATTACTAACCGTTATGATTTTTAGAGCGTTCTTTAAATTAAAGTAAAACAAAATTTTGTAGATAAATGCAAATTTCCAGCTAAACCAGTTTTTATTTTCTTTTACAGCCATGTCATGAATGACAATCACATTTTTTTTAAACAGAATTGGAGCCGTATTGAAAAAATTAATTAATTTGGAAACTCTATTTCTGAATAAAAAAAAAGGTAGTTCAATTTGTTCCCAAAAATAACCTGAAAAATAACCTATTTTTATACAGTTTAATGATAATCCAACAGGATTTAAAAGAGCTTTATTAGGACAAATAAAAACAATTTCTTCTTTATAATGTTGTTGTAAATGTTTGCTTATTTCTGTCGCTACTCTTTGAACACCAGTACCTTTTTGGGTTAAAAAACGACCGTTTACTACTATTTTTTTATTCATCTTGAATGTTATTTTCAGTTTGAATAATAAAAAAGAAGCAAAACCACAAAAATAAATAAATTCCTAATTGCCTGCTCAAAAGGTTCTCAAACAAACTTTGAAATGAAAAAATCAAAATGAAAAAAAAGGAATAAACGTTTTTGTTTTTTATAAAATTCCAAAATTGAACTCCAAATATTCCTAAAAATAGCGTAAGTCCAATGAAACCGTAACTAACAAAAAACCAAATGTATTGATTATGTGTATTATATTCATAATTGTTTTTTCCAATCCACCAATACGGACCGCTTAAAACTTCTTTAGAATTATAACAATCTATTAGTTTTTTATCTACTTTTTCACTGCTAAAAGTTCCTATAAAGTAATTAAAATCTTTTTCATCTATTATTGTTTTTGCACAGTTCCAGATAACGATCCTCGGCTCACCTTTTTCAATTGCAAGTCTCTGTATAGTATATTTATTGGCTAAAATAATGATAAAGAGAATGCTTAAAAACCCTAAAAAGTAAGCTGTTTTTTTTTCTTTTAAAAAGACAAAGAAACAAAGTAAGACAGAAACTCCCATGGCCAATCTTGCCGCAATAATAAATAACGTAAATATTATTAAACCTATAAATGAGTAGAGAATTCCTTTTTTAACAACTGAATTATCAATTAAGAATTTAATACAAAAAATTGAAAGTAAGCAATTTAAAGAAAAATAAGGCCTTTCTGTAATAAACTTGTTTTCTACTAAAGCAGTAAAACTTTCAAAACTTTTAGCCGTAGAAAATATATGATATTGAAGTACAATAAAATCGATATATAATAAATGCAGCAACTGAAAACATAAAAAAGAAAAAATGAACCATTTTATTTCCCGAATACTAAACTTCTTTATTAAAAATAATGCCGGAATAAAAATAAAACCAAGTGATCTGACAATTAATTTTGAAGAAGCATCAAAATTTAAAAAGAAAGAGAAAAGATATAATACATATATTAACCCAAATAAAAGACTTAATAATTTAACTGTTAGATTATTCTTCTTATTTTTTATTTTTGCAACGTTCAGGACCAATAAAAGTAAAATAAAAGGCGTTGCCAAAGAAATTTTAAAAACAAACGCGAATGCTATAAAAAACAAGCAAACTAATTCTATTTTAAATTTCTTAAAGACATCTTGAATCATAGTAATATGTTTTTGAATTGGCAAATTTAAATAGCTGCCGGTTCCTTTTGTTGATTTAATTTATTTCGATGAATAGCAAATGGCAAGGCAAGAAAAACCCATATAAAAAGCATTATAGAGGACGGAAATGCATTAAAAGATATTATTATACTAAATATACCTCCCACAATGGCATCTTCTTTTAAATAATATGCTTTGGTCAAAATTAGAAATAAAAACAGCGCAAATAGCACAAACGCAATAACACCGTACTCTGATAAAACTTCTAAATATACGTTGTTAGGAATTGCTCTTTCATTTTTTCGTTGTACAAAATGATCAAAGTATTCATTTCTATTTACCACAATTTTTTTATACTTATTGTAATAATCGTAGTGAAGTCCATAATTAGCTGGTCCCACGCCAAAAAATGGATTTTCTATTCCGGAATAAAAAGCTACTTTACCCGTAACAACTCTATCTATTTTCGAAAAATTATTTTGAGTAAGTGTTTTTGTAGAATCAAATAGTTTTTCATACACATAGCTTTGATACAAATTTGTTTGCATAAATAATAATACTCCTATAAATACTACTGGAGTAACTTTAAGAAGTATCTTTAAACTAAGAAACTTTTTTCTATAATAAAATAAAACAAAAATAAATACCGATAATATTGATATTGTAGACATGGATACAATCACACTAAAAAGTAAAAACCAACCATGAATCATTTTTTTTAAATAAAAAGAAACAGATGCTGATAGGACTAAGAATAATCCAAAATAATTACCCTCTTTAAAAGTACTACATCTTATAAAACCTTCTAACGTTTGCGGTTCTCCCATTCCTGGAAGTTTAACATAGGGTATATTTAATTTTGATGACAAAAACAAATACCATCCATAAATGGCTGCTATCATTGCTCCTAAAATCCATTTTTCTAAAATCTTTATATCTTTTGTAAATAATCTATAGGAAATAAAATAAGCTGCTAAGCACAAATAAAAATAACAAAGTCTGATAAAACTATCTCCAACCCTATTTATTCTAAATGGAATTACCTTTGGTGAATATGGATAATTCCAGTAAATATTTACTAGAAAGGACAATGTAACCATTATAGTCAATAAGATAATAATAAGATTGTTATTAAAAAACCAAATACTATCTTTTGATATTACTCTTTTATTGACATAAAATAAGATCAAAATTACAAGTGTAATTTCAGATATTTTGAGTGGAAAAAAAATGTTTATTGTCAATGCCTGAGTAAAAGGCAAAAACACTAAAAAAATCTTTTTAATATCAATTTTCATTTGATTGCTGTAATTTTTTACTTGTGCTAAAAATTAATTTTAAAATTTTTGGAATTATTTTAAAATTTCCTTGTCTGATTCTATTAGCAATTGTTAAGGTTAAAATTGATAAATAAACAAACTGAAGATTTTTTCTATTATACTTTTTAGCATACGTAATCCGACTATTCATTGAAACAAGATCTATAAACTCAGATTTTTGATTATTAATTTTTGATTTTGTACTGTTTCCCTGTTTATGATAAATACCAAAAACGGGTAAAATTTTTAAATTTCCACCTTTTTGTTTTGTTCTTGAAACCCAATCTATTTCTTCGTAAAATAAAAAATAATCTTCTGATAATAACCCTATTGATTTCAGGTTGTCATATTTAATAATTATAGAGGCTCCAATAGGATAACTCGCGTTTTGAACAATTTCATGAAAGTTTAAAATGGCATCGTTAATTAAAATTCCTACTCCTAAATGTGTTGTTAAACCTGTTCTCCGATGATAAAAACCACCTAAAGATTGTACTCTTTCTGGATTATCATATTCTAATAAAGCGGTTCCGTATATAATATCTGAATTTGAAACATCTTGTTTATCAATTTCAAAAATGATATTGGTAAGAGTATTTTTCTCTACTACCGTATCATTATTTAAAAGCCAAATATAAGAATCCTGTTCTCCATGTTTTAAAATATATTTTAAAGCCAAATTATTTCCGACAGCAAAACCTTTATTTCTATCTGCTTTTACAAAAAGTATTTTTTCTTGCCTGTTTTTTAATAAAAAATCTTTTTCGTTATTGCATAAAAAAGACAGTGGCTTTTTTTCTAATGGATAAATAAGATTTTCAAATTGTGTTTCAACAACATTTATATCACCTTCTGCCCATGATTGCAAATCATTAAAATGTTGTATCGTTTCGCTGTTATCAATAATTATTATTTGATAATTATTATATTCTAATTTTAAAACACTCTCTAAGCATTCTATAGAATCATGAGATCCGTTATAGTTTAATAAAACAATATAAACTTTCTTACTCATTAATAATTGATTGCTTTTTAATTTCTGGTTACTTTAATAAAGTATTGTGTACTTAAGAACTGTTCAAAAATACCAAAGGTTACTTTGTTAAAAGTCGATTTTATTGAAGAAATGTGTTTTAAATTTGATTCTATTTTTTGCAGTTTTAATTCGCTGAATGACTGAATCAGATTCAGCATATCTCGTTTACAAAAAAAACGAATATGTGTTTTATCGAAAATCCCTTCATCTGTATATTCAAAACTTCCTTTGATAAAGATTTTATAAAAAACTTCATAATTTCTCACATTAGGCAAACTAATATAAAAATGACCTCCTTTTTTTAAATAAGGAATTAGTTCTTGAATTGTTTTTTGAGGTTCAACTAAATGTTCTAAAACATCTGCTAGTATTATGCTGTCAAAAAAAATCAATTCAAACGGAATCGTATCATGTTCTACGTTTCCAATAATAAAAGAATCAAAATATTCTTTATATTCATTAACATCTACGATATCAAATCCCATTATTTTTTTTGCGACTCCGCTACTTTTTAATTCTAATAAAGTTGCACCAGTTCCCGCTCCTATCTCTAAAATATTCAAATCTTTTTCTACTCCAATAAAAGAAATAATATCTCGCCTGATATTCGAAAAATATTTCTTTTCTTTCTCTAAATAAGACTTTTGCATATTTTTTATTTACTAAAATGAAATGTTTTAAAATTGATTTTATATTTTTTAATACAAAGTATGATAATCAAAGTTGTAATTAATCCTTCTATTAAAAAAACAGCTAAAAGGCTTCCTCTTAATTGAAAATACAACGTCAAGAAATAGCCCAAAACTAACATAATTCCAGATCCGAAAGATAAAATTTTAGATAATATCTTTTGCTCATTTTTGTAAATTAAATATTGATAAAAAGGAATGTTAAAAGCTATGATAATTGGTACTACTATGAAACCGGAATAAAAGTCTAGAAATTTATAAATTTTATCATTATGGATGTATTGATGCATAACAAATTTACTCCCAATAATTAAAATTAACACCGTAAAAAATAAAAGAGAAATATTGATGGTATTTATTTTTCTTAAAAATAAAAGTCCCTCTTTTTTATTTTGACTGTAACTCTCACAAAATTTAGGGAAACTTACATTAAAAAAAACCGACAAATAGCTTCTAAAAACACTCAAAATCATATCACCTATTTTATAAATCCCAGCATAATAGTCGCCCAATACATATTGAACAATCAAAATTGGACTTTGCGTGTAAGTGCTTACAGAAAAATTAGAAATAAGTATAGGATACTCGTTTATAATTTGCTCTTTTACTACGCCTGTTTTTACGCTAAAAATTGATAGATTATAGAGCTTGTAAATTTTAAAAAAAAAATACAAATAAACTAATGTATTAGATACACCTAAGATCAACAAAACATATACATAATCGTTTTTTTGCTGTACTATTAGATAAACAAATAATACGTAAATTACTTTCGAAAAAAATATCAGTTTACTTATTATTCCAAATTTTGCAAATCCCTGATAAATCCAAGTTACATTAAAAAGCTGAGCCGATAACATTGTTAATCCTAGTAAGTAAAGTTTTTGGTCTTTAATGTTAAAAACTAAACAACCAAGAAGTATCACAAAAAGTATGATGGAAAAAAATAAGAGTTTGATAGCAAATGTGGAATTTAGATATTCCTGAATTTTATGAAAATTATCTTTATAAATGCTAATTTGTTTGACTCCCAGAATATTTGATCCAAAATCAATAAATAAACCTAATAACGTAAAAATAGACAATGCAACACTTAACTTACCCCAATTGACGATACCACATACCGCAATAACTTTTGGAGCTACTAATAATGGTGCAATTAGATTTATTAATTGTCCTGAACCATACGTTAAATAATCTATAATTGTATTCTTTTTCATTTAAGTAAATTGGTATCTTGATACAATTACATGACAAATTAAGCTTTTATTCTTTCTTTTGTCCCATCATTGCCAATTTATCCATAAATAGTTCATTACCTAACATAAAAGGATCATATTGATCGTTTATACTACTTAATTTATAGCCAAAATAATTAGGATCCCATGTTACAAATTCATTTGGTGTAAAATAAAGAATATAATTTTCAAGATCACCATCAATTATTTCATCTTTGTATTTTAAACTAATATTTTTAATTGTTACATAAGATTGGGTTGGATTAAATCCTAAATCAACTCTAACATTTTTCAGCTTAATGTTTTTAGGAAAATCTAATTCTATTTTCTGCATGTCTTTAGAAGCATAAATAGCTTGTGCAACTGAATTTTCCTCACTCCATTCCTGACCATCAATTAGATAGAAAACTTGCAATTTATCATTCTTTTCAAAAACACCTTCTATAACGACCGAAAAGTTATCTTTTACTAATGGATCTGCTTCTTTTCCAATTTCGTTTTTGCATGAATTCAAAGAAAAAAATAAAATAAAAGCTCCTAATAGTAATTTTGTTTTCATTTTTTTAAATATATAATGTTTATATTAAATTGTGTAAAAAATAGTTTGTATTCCAGACTTGAATTATTTCTTCTTTTCTTCAATTGACACTTCTTTTAAAAGCTGCTTATTATAAAACTGAAAAAGATAAATCCAAAAAAGATAAAGAAAAAGAAACAGTAGAGGAATAATAAATTTTAATTTTCCGCTAACCGTTTTAGTATATAAAGCATTTAATATCTGACTGTTTTCTTTAACAATTTTATCAGAATTAATTATTGCTAATCGATTATAACCTTGTTCTATAATCAAATTTTGCTTTGTTTTTAGTACGTCATTAATTTGCAGGTTTTCGTTGTAATAAACTGCATTACTTCTAGAACTATTTATAGATTTAGAAAAACTTTCTAAAAGAATATTAATTTGAGCCAATATGTTATCATTTTGAATTATTTTTTCTTGGATATTCTTAATTCCAACGATTTGAAGCTTTTTATAATAATCTGATTTATTTAAATAGTTTAATATTGGCTGAATTGTACTTTTATCACTTATCAATTTATTTGTGGTAAACAAAATTTTATGATAAGTGTAATTCTTACTTGTAACCTTTTTTTCAATAATCTCGTTAACGTCACTGTTTTCAGACATTAATTTTATTAGTTCCAGATTTTTCTCTTTATCTTCAATAAATCTGTAAACATCGATTATTGGTTTAATTTCAATATTATTTATAATGGACGGATTCGCTAATCCTACCTCTTTTCTTAAAAACAGAGTATCTCTTTCATTAATTTTTGATTGCAATAATTCAATTTTATCATATAGATAATCAACACTTCCAAAATTAGGCGTTACAATAATTTCATGCTTGTAACTTTTTTGAGTACTATCTAAAAACCATCCCAAACCAAATCCAACAACAACTAAAATTAAGACAATCAGCCAATTTCGTATAAAGAACTGAATGCTTCTAAAGATAGAAGCATTAATTCTTTCAAAGAAGTTACTTATTTTTTTCGAAATCAAAACCAAATCAATTTCTTGATCTGTATTATTCTGCGGTACTTTTGTACTCATTTAGGATTTATTTGATGTTGAAAATCTGTTCTAGAATTTTAATTGTAATTAAGTATGTTGGTTTTACACCCGTTGTTCCTAATCCGCCTGAAGCTAATGTACTTCCTGTTTCTAAAGGGTTATCTGAAGCATAATAAGCATAACGAACTTTAATGTCGTGCGGTACGCTTTTCCTAATTTTTGATGCCGACTGAATTGCTTTTTGGTAATAAGACCCTTCCATTTCCAGACCAATTACTCCCCAAGTCGATTCGTGGAAGAATTTGAACAAATCTCTGTTTTGTAATGATGTTCCTAAAACAGTAACCATTGCGCCTTCATAAATGTCGATGTCGTTTCCTTCGAACATTGCGCCTGTTAATTCATTTTCGAAGAAATAATTATCGGCAGTTCCTTCGTTTATATGCGCCGTTGGGATCATGATATCTCCTTTTCCGCCTTCCAAAATTCCGGCTTTACCCATAATCGAAACCGATTTTACGTTTAGTAAAGTTTCTTTTTTAAAGGGTTTTAAAAGCTCGTCGATTGTTTCATAAGCCTGTTCTCCAAAAGCATAATCCATTACAATAATTACCGGTTTATCTTCGCCGAAATTAGCATTGGCAAATGCCGTTTTTGACAAGTCAATTTTGGCTGTATCAAAAATCTGAACGTCTATATTGGTTCCAGAAGTATCCGGAAGCGAAATCATTCCGTTTTTTAAAGCTAATTCTTCAACCTGGCTTCTAATTTCTTTTGAGCCCGAACTGCTTAATTCTTCATAAATAAAGAAATCTGTTTTGCCTTTAAATTTTGATGTTAATAAAGGTGTCGCAAAAATCGAGTTCATTACACTGTGCATGTTTGCGCTTATTACGTGAATGGGTCTCTTTAAAAGATTGTTTGCTTTTAAAACTTCTTTGATATTGGTTGCCCAGATTTCTCCGTGAATATGATGTCCAAGACGTTCACGCAAAACCGGACTAAAAGTAATCGTACGTTTGTTGTTTTCTACAATTTCTTCGATCGCTAATTTTCCTAACCAGTAAATAACATGCAGGAAACGATCTGGAGCATTTTCTGAACCAAAAGCGTCGTAAATATCCAAAACCTCTTCAAAAGTTCTGGCTAAAATATTAGCAGCGTGCGAAATCGCTTTTTCTTTTTCAACCAGCGAAAGTTTCTTTGTCTGCGTTACAGCTTGTTCTAATTTTAGCCAATCGCGTGAAACTTCTCCGCCATCATCTAATAAAACACGATTTTTGATTTTATGAGATTCAATGAAAATAAAAGTCAAATGCGTTAGAATATCATAAATGTCAGAACGTCCGCGAGTGATTTCAACATTCATTTGTTCTTCGTCAATTCTATAACAGTTTCTTCTTCTTTTTGGAGGAACAATGGCCTGAAAATGCGATTTAGAATATCCTTCGTCTGAAGTTAAATTAATGAATCGACATTGTTCAATTCCTATAGGAAGACGTTCTATAACGTATAAAAGTCCGTTTAGTTCTACTTTTTCCTCGGCAATATTTCCATAAATTTCAGGACGTAAGGCTAATAATGATTCGCGTAAGCTGTCGCCAGAAACTCCCATTGGTTTGTAAAAACCACGATTGAATAAATGACGCATTGTAATGTACATTTTTTCTATAGCTGCAGATGATTCCTGAGCTCTTGATCTTGATATATGTTTATTTTCTTTCATGCTATTTTATTTTAAAAATCTTCTCTTAGAGAAGGTAATTCTATTTTCGAGAAACGAAAGTAGGAATTATAAATGTAAGTTTAATAAAACTGTTTTTAACAAATTGTTAGAATAACCAATAATTATTGGTGTTTCTATTTCAAATTATCTGCAATATCTCTATTATTTGACAATCTCGGAATTTTATTCTGTCCGCCCAGTTTTCCCTGCGATTTCATGTATTCCTGAAATCCGTTTTTTGAAACCTTGCTTACTACCACTTTTCGCAAAACGTTTCCGGTAATTAAATCGTCGTAGTAAATATTTTGTTTTCGCATAGAATTGTCTATTGCTTCTGCAAAAGTATCTATGCTTTCTGGTTCATTTTCGAATTCTATCAGCCATTCGTGATAAGGTAATCCCGTAGCTGGCGTAATTTGCGGTGCAACGGTAAATTCGTTAATCACAATATTGGTTCCTGCTGTTGCTTCTTTCATTGCATTTTCTACTTCATTTGCAATAACGTGCTCGCCAAAAGCCGAAATGTAATGTTTGATACGTCCAGAAACTATAACACGATAAGGAGCCAAAGATGTAAACTGAACGGTGTCACCAATATTATAACCCCAAAGTCCGGCATTTGTAGAAACGATTAAAGCATAATTTACTCCCAATTCTACTTCGCTAATTGTATATCTTTTTGGGTTTTCGGTAAAAAATTCATCAGCTTTAATGAATTCGTAGAAAATTCCTGAATTCAATAACAAAAGCATTCCTTTTTCTTTTTGAGAATCCTGATAGGCAAAAAAACCTTCCGAAGCCGGAAACAATTCAATGCTGTCGACTTTCTTTCCAATCATTTGCTCAAATTTGGCGCGATAAGGTTCGTAATTAACACCGCCGTAAATAAACAAATTAAAGTTTTTGAAAATTTCGCTTATCTTTTTTCCACCACTCTTTTCCTGTAAACGCTCAAAATACATTTGAACCCAAGATGGAATTCCGGAAATAACCGACATATCTTCTTTAATAGTCTCACCAACAATTGCATTTACCTTTGTATCCCAGTCTTCTATACAATTGGTTTCCCAAGTCGGCATTCGGTTTTTCTGCAAATATTTAGGAACAAAATGGGCAACTATTCCAGAAAGTCTTCCAAATTTAATTCCGTGTTTCTCTGTCAAAATTGGACTTCCCTGCAAAAAGATCATTTTTCCATCAACAAAATCAGCATTTCTTGTTTCGTTAATATAATGTAGAATAGCGTTTCGGGCCGCATTTACATGCGTTGGCATCGACTCTTTGGTAAGCGGAATATATTTAGCCCCGGATGTTGTTCCGGATGTTTTGGCAAAATAAAGCGGTTTTCCTTTCCAGAGAATGTTTTCCTGGCCAATTTTTACCTTTTCTATATAGCTTTTTAAATCTTCGTAATCGCGAATAGGAACATTCTTCTGAAAATCTTCAAATGTTTTTATTTTGTCAAAATGATGATCTTTTCCAAATTCGGTTTCTTTGGCGCTTTCGATTAAATTTTTAAAAACCTCTAATTGCGTTTCGATTGGTTTATTGGCCCACGAAAGTGTTTGATTGTATATTTTACGGGCAAATATTCTCGCCGCTATAGATTTAATTGACATTTTTTATGGTATTATTTTTTGCCGCTTTTACTTTTTTTGCCCTTATTTTCAACCGAATCCTTTTCCATTTTGGCAACTTCCTCTCTAAGTTTAATTTCTTCTTCTGTCGCTTTCATATTCAAATCAGAAGGAGCATCGGCTTCAGCCACAATAGAATCTTTATTGAATTTAGCATATTCCAATTCGCCTTTTAAAACTTTTTGTATTCCTTTTATATAGGCTTCATTTTTCTTAAGCGCTGTTTCTAATGAATCTGATTTTATTGCCAGCTGGGTTGCATTTCTTTTTAATTGTGAAGAAGAGTAACCCGGAATAAATTCGCGTAAAGGAGTAAAAGCAATGATAAAAGTAGTAACTAAAATAAGAAATATCCCGCCTAAAGTAAACGTTACAAACACGTTCATTAAAGTAAGACGAAAAGAAAAAATCTCTTCAAAAGTGTCTTCATTCAAAATTACCAATCGGTTTTTAATGAATAATTTTTTCCTGAGGTTCCTTTTTTTCTTCGTCATTTTGCTTAATTATACGAGCAAATATAGTAATTAATCGCATTGTTGATGCCCGATAAAAATGCGTAAAACTATTAAATTAATGATTTTATAAAATATTTAACGCACTTAAAAAGAAATTTTTTAATCCAAAAACCATTCTTGTTCGTATATTCTATATACCTTTGCGGTGAAAATAAAAAATCAATTTGCTTCGGCATTAAATATAATAGTCATGGGAAGATTAGGTCTTACAGAAATCCTTGTTATCGTAGGTATTGTGATATTACTTTTTGGAGGTAAAAAAATTCCAGAATTAATGAA
>Ga0157370_10001838_pt1 | contig 26160 bp, 28 predicted proteins | sample C35metaG_FD_113463 | JGI IMG/M metagenome (GOLD analysis project Ga0157370, IMG submission 113463) | Corn rhizosphere microbial communities from Kellogg Biological Station, Michigan, USA - C3-5 metaG | ecosystem: Host-associated > Plants > Roots > Rhizosphere > Soil | place: USA: Michigan...
CACCGTAACCAGGTTGCCCTCACGCACCCGCTCGCTACCCACGAGCACGGCCACCTCATCCAGCCCCATGGTGACCGTCAGGAAGTCGATAAAAGCCGCTTCCGCACGCTCGACAGGTAGAGGGGACTTTAGTCCCTTGTTAACTGTAGGGACTTGACGCAGCGCCAAGCTCATGCGGCGGCCCTCACAGCAAACGAGCACATGCGCGCCAGGTCGCAAAGCCACACGCCGAGCGCTACAGGCGTGTGCTCCCGATCGGCCTTACCCAACACCGGGCGCCAGTCCAGGTCGCCCTTCTTCGCCCGCGTGCCATCAGGCCGGGCCGAGCGGTCGACCACGTGAGACGGAATGCCAAACACCATCGGGAACGACGGCACATCGCGGGGCGATACCCCGCACACGTAGAGCCAGGTTTTCTTCGCCGCCTTGTGGCCGAACCAGAACTGATCGATCGGCAGCGTGAAGCCGCCGAAAGCGTCCCTACCCTGCCCAGGTCTCGGCAACCCCGCCGCGTCCCACAGCGTCGAACCCGCAGGGTGTTCGAGCACGCCGCCATTGACACGCACCTGTTCGACCGCGAACAGGGCCAGGTCCTTCTCATCGGCGCGGGGGTTGGCGAACTGGCGAAGACGTCCCCACGCGCGACACGGCGGGTGGGCAACAACCGGCAGGCCGCCGACGAACGTACGTGCGTCGCGCGACATGTCATAAACGTCGGCTCCGTCGATAAGCTTGTAGATAGAATCCGCCCGGGCAAAAAGGACAGCGACGTTCAGGGCACTCATGCGAGCGTGGCCCACTCGAACGCGGACTTGGACCAGTGGGCGGCGCTATCGCGCATCTCGCCGGCAAAGGTCGGGTCGTAGAGCTTGTTGGCCGTGTTCTCGGCCCAGGTTGCACTGCGGAGGGATGCCTCACACGCAATGGCGCAGTTAACGATCGCTTGCTGCCGGATATCGTCGTTCATCGAATTGTCCCCTGTAGCGCCCAGGTCCTCCGGGCGAAGCGTCAGTAGATGACTGACGGATGGGGATGTAAGCTTGAAACTGACGCCGTGTCAACAGGAGACTGACGTGAACGCCGTAAATAGATTGCTTGACAAATATCGTGAAACGTGCTCGCTACCGTCAGATATGGCGCTCGCAACGTCCCTCGGCATCAAGCGCCAGAGCGTCCACGCATGGCGGCACGGCACCGCATGGCCGAGCGACGAACACATTCACGCCATGGCATCAGCAATCGGCGAAGAATCTATGAGCTGGCTAATCCCGATACACGCAGAGCGCGCTTCGGGCCCTGTAAAAAAGGACTGGCTTCAACTTGCGAAAAGCCTTGGGTACGCTGCGGCGTCGATCACAGCAGTGATCGGTTTGGCCGTCTATACGCCTGAATCGAAGGCCTCTGGCGTAGTTAACAATAACGGCACTGGCTATACATTATGCGCATCCTTGGTACTTTTCCAAGTGTTGCGCACGACCCCGACCTGTTTGGCAAATGACCAATCACTAAGCTAGCGTTTGGCCGTCCTCACCGTTGCGGGCTGACAGCGGATGTACAAGCGGCTCCGGGCCAATGCCTTACCAGCGACGCTCCGCCAGGGCGTCCTCGTCGACCACGCAGGCGTGCCTCGATTCTGGGCTACCGTATGGGTCACGTTGAGCCTTAGCGATGCCGCCAGCTCTAGCGCAGAACGAAAGCTTCGCTTCCTCGACAGCCTCTACTGCCACGCCGACAGCATGATGGGCTGCGGGGCCTTGGACGCAGCCATCCATCGGATCGACGTCGCAAGCCTCGCATCGATCCTTGAATCGTGGTTCGTCTCCATCGTCAACAGGGGTGCCTCAACACCGAACGACGAAGCAAGGTGGCGGGTCGCCATCGCATAAGCGATTCGGATGGAACGACATCAGTACACATATCGTTCCCCATGATAAAGCAGCGACGCGGTGCGCGTAGCCCACGCTTGATCCGACGAGTAAAGCCCGAGTGGACCTCTGTTTTTTGCGAGATCATACGGCGATCCGCACAGAACACTGCACATCCTAGGTTCTTTAACGTTTTATCTGGCCGGGAAGCTGGATTCCGCATTACCTCGTTCGCTCGCAGGCACCTGGATAACACGATGCTATCGGCAAAAACGTTCCGTCACTCAGCTGCCCAACGAATGGTCGACGCTGGTGCTAGCCATGAAGAGTTGGCGGCGTTTCTGGGCCACGCAGACTTGACGAGCGGACTGTTCTATTTTCAAGCCGCAATTGCGCATGGTGAACTCATAAATCGCGCTCTTGGGCTATCCCCAATCTACTCGGAACTAGCGAGGGTTGCGCACGACCGTTTCATTAGCGAGGAAGAGCTGGCACGACTAAAGGAAGATGACCAGGTAGCCGGCGTTCCCCATGGCCTGCCCATTTCAGGGATCGGCGGATGCTCCTCCGGGCAACCCGCCTGCCCCTATAACCCAGTCATGTCCTGTTACGGATGTCGCCGCTTTATGCCTCTGTCAGATCCTGGCCTCCATAGAGCCGTACTAGCGGACCTTCGATCTGTTGTTTCGTTGTTCAACGATTCAAGCCGTAGCGAACAGGAATCACCGGCGTATCTTCAATTGCAGCGAACGATCTCAAATGTACAGTCGATAATTGGTGAGCTCGAAGGGAGCTGGAATGAATAGCCATTTCGCAGCATTTGTTCAAACAAACAAGAGCGTGCTCATCGCGAAGGGGCATGGATGGGACATCTCGACCGATAGCATCGGAAAGGCTACCAATGGGTCGGCATGGAATCTGACGAAGATGGTGGGAGGGGTGGCCTCCCCGATGCACTACCTGGGACACTTGGGAACCGAGGCTACCGCCCTGTCGTACATGGTCGCGAACTCCATGACCTCACGATGTGGCCCCGAGTCGCCTCTATCCACACACTGGCAGGACCTGATAAAAGCTGCCGTGGTCGATCAGTTATTCGTCCGACACAATTCCACCGGTCATGTCGTACTCAGCATCGTGAGGCCGCTCCGAGTACTGGCAACGTGCTGCTCAGCCAAGGAGCCTTGGCAGATCAACGCTGACGACGTAATGGTCGCGTTTCGTGCAGCCAAAAGCATTCAGGAGTCCGGGAAACTTGGAGACTTAGTTGCCGCCCTCGTAAAAGGGCTATTTGACCAAAACCACCTTGCGGACGCTGGCCCGCTATATCCGGCGGTCGCCACCCTCCGAGCGACGCCAGGGACTCACAGGAAGGCAAGATTCGTCCAGTCTGCCGATCGAATTAGGGAGGCTCTTGAGGAGAGGAAGCGATCTGACCGCCTGCCTTCCCGTCGTGCACTCTGGGAACTCGTACGCATCGTGATGACGGAACAGCCACGCACGTTCATGGACGAACTCAGATTCGCTGCATTGAGGATCATGATCGTGACGGGATTTCGCATCGGTGAAGTCGTGACGCTTCCGCTCGATTGGCGACGGTATCGAAGCCACACGATGTCATCCGGTCGTCTACCCAGCTCGCTAGGTGGCATCGATCGGTCATTGTTGATTCGTCACTTCGCAGAAAAGCAGAACACGGAAGGAGGATCTTCGCTTAACTTGCGTGAAGCCACACATCATGTACCACGCATGTTCGAAAGTATCGTAGGGGAAACCCTTGAGAGGGTCGCGTCCCTTACAGACCCACTACGCATGACGCTTCGTAAACAAGAATCTTCGGGTCAGTTGTTCACCGCGCTCCATGAGAAGCAACTGGTCCCCCTACTTCATTTATTACCGTACATATCTGGAAATCCATTCTGGCTGGAGTTTGATGATGTAGAAAAAGAACAGTGGATAGTGCGTTGCAGGATGGATGATTCGCGAGAAACGTTTGACAATCTCTTCGACCTTCAAGTCAAAGCTTTGATTTCGGGCTCCCGAAATCCCAGTGGAACAGCGTACGTCTATTTAAATCGGATGAGGCGTGCCGGGCTTCAATCTGGCCGATTAAGCATCAGAGACTCTAGCGGCGTACCTTGGGGAAGCCACGAACGACTGCGCTGGCGAGAATGCTATGTCCGAATGGACGAGGTGGAGAACTTTCTCAGGCATGAGAAGAAGACGAAATACTCAGACACCGAACCACTAAAGGTCGATGGAACGCCGCTTCAGACAGCCGATCTACTGTTCATCCACCCAAAAAGATCTCTGATTGAGGAGCGTAGTGACGGGGTCTGTGATGTTACAAGGTACGTGAGCATCAGTAGACCATCAACGGACATGCTCTCGCTGGCTCTAGGTGAGTATGGAAAGAACGAGACGATATTCGATCGATATGGTCGCACCGACGACGACCGCCGACTAACGCTGAAGTCGCATTCCCTCCGCCACCTTCAGAACACTGAGCTGTTTCGTTTGGGGATTGCCGACTCGATTATCACCAAGAGATGGAATCGAACGAGCATCGCCCAGAGTTACGAGTATGACCACCGCACGCTCGCCGAGGACCTCGATGCTATCGATCTTCCGGAGGAGGTTGAATTCTCTGCGGGAGAGAAGACGGCGACTGTGTATAAGATGATCAAGGCCGGCAAGGCGTCGGGTCCTATCGTTGACGACTTTCGCCGGATTCAGAATGATGACGGTGAAGACGCCGCACTCGAGTTTCTGCGAGCGGAGGCTGACGGGTTTCACGCGACACCATACGGAACCTGCGTTTCTAGCTTCACTGTGAGTCCCTGCCCGAAGCACCTTCAGTGCTTTGACGGCTGCAGACACCTGACCACTAGTGATAGGCCTGAGGTCAGAAGGAATCTCGAGAAGCTGGAAATTAAGCTTTCCTTTGCGGTCGAAGACATTTCGAAGCGGAAGGCAATGACAATCGGGGCCGCGAATCAAATCAAGCACGCAGAGGCAATGCTTGGCGGCGTTCGCAAGCTTCTTGCAGCAGCTCCTGGTGAATCGGTATTTCCCGACGGGCGCGACTATTCCAAGCCCAACTCTGGAGGTAAAGTATGAAGGATGCGCCTATAACGCAAGACGATACCGAGCTTCGCGAGATTCTGGAGCACCTACTGGATCATGACCAGGACATCACGGCGCGTGAAGTGGCGCGAAGGCACCCTGCCCTTCGCGCGGCTTCATCAATCACCAGGTCGGAATGCCGGCGAACGATGCTTATTCATTATCAGCAAGAGCAAAGAAAGCTTCGCCAGTGGTCTGCGCGAAACAGAAAATCTGGTGGCGATTCGATTGAGCGCGCACTTGCCGATCGAGACATACGCATCGCTGAACTCGAAGCTCAGGTCGAAGTCTTGGTCGGCTCCCACGTAGCAATGCTCAGAGCCGTCGGTGAATTGGGTGGATTCAATACGTGGGCTCGATTCTTCGAAAGCTGTGCATCGGCTCGAGCTGTCCTAACTGGCCTTGACGCGATGCCAAACGGCGAAGTAATCCAGATCAGGGACCGTCCCTGACCCCAAACTGATCCGGGTTCTGGTTGCATCGTTATTGCTCGCGAGAGTCGATCATGCGTTGAAGGCGGCGCTCGCGGAGCTTGTTGAATGCCCCTACATGGCGCTCGATGAACTCCGCCATAGGACCCCTGAACCGCAATGCCTCAGCATGAAGAGGTATACCGAGATCTCGCGCGATACTCGTTGCATAGCGGACCTGTGCTGGCGTGGGCGGCCGCAAGTCGACGTCCAGGCAGTCCTGAATACCCGCTTCGACGCACGCTGATAGTCGCGCTCGCAGCCCCGGCAGCGATCCCGCGTACGCTGCGCGCTCATATTGGAGCACCCATGCCTCCCGCGTGGCTTCTGAGAGGGCGATGGGTATCCCCTCCCCGTCCTCGAGAATGAGCTGCACGAACATGCCGCCCTGCCCCGCTCTTTACCTAGTTGCCCCGATACTACGAAACTCGTAGTATCGGGCACAAGGCAAAGTTACGAGTCTCGTAGTTCCGACTACGCCGACCCAAACTATGCCTGCCAAAGTCGACATAAGGGCTGTTTTTCGCGATCGGCTGAAAACCGCACGCGAAGCTGCACAGCTATCGCAGAAACAACTTGGCATTAAGGCCGGGCTGGATGCTTTCGTGGCTAGCACTCGCATCAACCGCTATGAGACTGGTGTGCACGAACCCGATCTCGCGACGATCGAGCGAATGGCTTCGGCCCTAGACCTTCCGGCAGCGTATTTTCTCGCTTCCGACGAACGACTGGCCCGGCTCATAAGCGCGTTTCATCACCTCGGTGCAGCTGAGAAGGAGAAGTTGCTCAAGGTGGCCGAGAAGGCCATTGGCATTTTCCCCTAGTTGTTCAACGAGTGCTGATGTGTCCGATACAGCCTACCGAACCATGAGCGAAGTTCTTGGAGAACCTATTGCATCGGAAGCTGACGTTTATAAACTCATCCGTGCCGGCGTTCCCTTTGCCAGCTATCAGGCTGCATCCGTCTTGTTGGGAACCCCGTCTGGACTCATAGCACGGAGACGCCACGGGTCTCCAGGGGGACACCGTCTCGACGAAGTGGAATCCGAAGGCTTATTGCGCGTTGTCCGAGTCTATGCTGAGGCGAGAGACTTGTTTGGTACGCATGAAGGTGCGTTGAGGTGGCTTTCCACCCCGCGAACGTATATCCCTGACGTGCCGGCGATCCGCCCGATGGAGCTTGCTATGAGTGACCCAGGAGCGCGGCTGTTGATCTCAGAAATCAACAGAACAGCCCACGGAATATTCTAGGAAGGCTAGCCTGGTCGATTGTCCTGCCGCCCGTAGATGCGAACAACTTCACCAGCGACGTCGAGGTCGCCATTCAGTATGGCCGTCCTTTGCGCACGCAAGACACCGAGCTGGGCTCGAAGCTTGGCAGCTAGCTCGAAATTTGCCGGAGAGGCATCTTCAGCAGCGATCAGCGCGTTTGCAATCGCGCCACGACACCCCGCAATAAGGCTCCGTGCGATTTCAAGGGCTAGAACGTTGATCTCGGGAGTATTCAATGGCCTGCTCAAAGTCAGATGTTGCACGCTATCCACGAAGCTGGACCGTCATGACTGGACAGGACGCGAACGACACGTGGTGGTGGCTTTTGCTTGAGGGGCACACCCTCATTGATGGCGGATCGAGGCTTCACGATCTCGCGTCTGCCGAGCTCGCGGCGAATGCTGCCCTCCGAGTATGGGAAAGTGCCGCACCAACGTCCATCCCCTGACTAGCCGTCGAACCCAGTTGCCGCGGAGGAGTTCCGTTGCCTCCCCGTGCCTGCACGGGTTCCCAGCAAAGCCATATTCATGCCCTACTATTTCGACATCGGCTGGGGCAGTTCCGACCGGACCCAGCAATACGAGGGGGGGTATTGGCTACGCGTTCCATTGGGGCGACGTCGCCCTGATTTACCGTGACACCGAATACCATCAACATGGCGATGACGCATACATCCGCGATCTGAGGTTGAGTGGACCAATCCTGAATGTCTCGTGGGTGTTCTAGCGCCATCTTCAGGCAAACTGGTCGACGCACCGCGCATGCTGCCTGTCGCGCCGCCAGACCTTAGTGCGGGCGCCTCCCTAACGTTCGCCACCGGCGGCTTGCCGTCGCAACGAGCGTCCCTTGGGCACCGAGTGCTCTATGTGGCCGGACGTTTTTGCCTCATAGCAGCCCTCGCTCACCTGCCAAATGCGTCCGTGGTCACGGACGCATGAGCTGTTACGTCCTGCCGAGATCCAGCCTCGCAGATACGAACGCCACCCTCGTCGGTACCACGTGTGCGGTACATTCCCGATCACCTCGCCCGGGCGCAGCGTGGGTCCAACTCCCCGCTCCGGCTCGTCCATCAGGCGATGAACGACCTGCAGCTGGCTGAGCTCCACAACCGTGGTATTCGGAGCGTGTTCCTCACCAGAAAGCAGACGCCAGCGAGGAGGCCGGGGCGTTGATCGACCGCACCAGCGCCAAGGTAGATTTCGGCTGTTTGCCCCCGATCCGGTGCTTGCGATGGTTCGGCACAGCATCTCCCGAAGGATGACTGGATCATTCGCCGAGTATCGCCCGCCGCTCCGGATGACGGGCCTTTGACGGGTCGCCCGAGGCCCGTCACTCGCGTCAGTCGGCCGCAAAGGCCGCGGCAGCGTGCTCTTTGAGGTCGATGTACTGAACCTTGCCAACGTTGATGCCGACGCCAAAGATCGTACCACCCGGGAACGTGCCAGGTGACACGTATTCCCGCATCGGGAGCTGGGATCACGGCACCATTTTCAATCAGCGCGTGAGCCTACAGATCGCGCCTCATCCGCTACGCGTACGAAATATGCCGGTTATTAACGCGGATACGCCGAGCACGAGGACAGTCAGGCCGATGAAAAGGGCCGGGGATGTTCGTCTGCTCCCGGCAATCGCGTGAAGTCGTCCTAGCGATCGCCAATGCTCGATGTTCCCAACGGTCATCGAAGCGATACCTGCGAGAATCATAGCCAGCCCGAGATAGTGAACGCCGGCGTCGACGCCCTCGACCTTGTCGCCGCGAAGATACTGAAAGAATTTCACCAACGTGAACCCGAACGTTATCATCGAGAACGCCGTACGCACCCATGCCATCAACGTTCGCTCGCTCGCCCAGCGATTTCGATCTACCGCCAGGCGATTGCGGAGGCCAAGATCAGAGTCATTCAATTTACTTACCTCGGGCATAATCGTCCTACCACCGATGACGGCGCACGAGTCCACACCTAAGCGACCTTCCGAATTCTGAGAGACAGAGGGGCGCGTATGGCGTTCACCTATCGACCGGAACTATGACTTGCTAGCGTCCCTGGCCAGGGTGTCGTCCCGGTGCTCTGTTAGCCAGCATCGGTGTAAGAAGTTGTGGATATCACCTGCCTGGTTGGTAGAGGCCAGCGGTGTCCTCTGGCGGAGAAGCCCCGCTCGTGCGACCTTTGACGTGGCGGCCCGCGGTGGGGACATCACACTTACATGCCGCTGGTCGCACGATCGGGGAAATCACAGCAGGCGCCGGGGGACTGATGCAATCAGTTGCCTGTGGGCATGCCGATCTGGAACCCGTCTTTTGCGAGCTGTTCGCGGAGGTGCTGGAAACGCTGATACTGCGTGATCGTGATTGGCCCAGCATATCCCTCGCTTTGGAGTTGCCTGGGCGGGTGCTCCAAGTAAGTCTTCATGAGTGCCTTGATCTCCGCGTTGATCGTTACCAGGATCCACGTATGCTCCGTGTAGTTGTTCATGAAAACGTCGTAGCGTTCCTGTGGATCCTGCCAAAGATCGAAGACCTGAGGTACGGTTGCGACATAGGACTGTGGGCCTTTCCAGCCTAGATTCGTGTCGACCGCGAGGCCGCCGGTAAGTGCGCCATCGTCACCACGCAGGTTGAACACGGCCTTGTAATTACCCACCCTCGCGGCACCGGGCGTCAGCTCATTCTCAGTGAAATAGAACCAACTCTTCCGCTCGGAGTTGCCCTTCCCGAAGAGCACGGGCGACATGTCGTAGCTGTCAAAAATGATAGCCTCGCCCTCCCGGTCATTCTCCGGGAGCGTGATACCCGCCAGCGCGGCAAAGGTCGCCATGTAGTCCAGCCCGCCCACGATATCCGCGCTGCGCGAGCCGGGTGCGATGCCCGGTCCCCACGCCAGGGATGGCACGCGATTGCCGCCTTCACGCACCGTCCCCTTGGTGCCGCGATACGGTGTGTAGCCCGCGTCTGGGTAGACGTCTTGCCACGCGCCGTTGTCGGTCGTCCAGAAGACGTAGGTGTTGTCGCCCAGGCCGAGGTCGCGGACCTTGTCCATGATGCGGCCAATGCGCGTGTCGTTCTCGACGATCGAATCTGCGTACTTTGACTTGGATAGCGACTTACCTTGGAAATCAGGGTGAGGCATATTCGGCTGATGCATCTTCATGAAATTGATACTCATGAAGAAGGGCTCATCGGTGTCACCCGCCGAGTCCAAGTAGTCGAGTGCTGCCTTCTCCACATAGGCATCGTAGAAGGGAATGCCGACAACCCCGTTTTCGGGTGTATCAACGTACTGTCCATTCACCTTGAAATCTTCCGTGGCCTCACCGCCTGCTTTCCCAGATAGTGCACCGCGAGTGACTTTCTCGAACATGGCACGCAGATCTTCATCCATGTCCGGGAACCACGTCGGATCGGCGTAGGTATATGCATTCAAGTGGTACAGGCCGCAATGCCTCATCTCGTCGAACCCGTGTGCGATGGGCAACGCGTAGTCGGATTCACCGAGGTGCCATTTCCCTGCAAAGAAGGTGCGGTATCCCCCCGTCTTCAGCACGGATGCAAGCGTCCACTCCGCCGCGGGCAAGCCACCGCCCTGGCCCTGGAAGGCTACGGTCGTCATCCCGCTCCGGTTGGGTATGCGTCCAGTGAGCATGGCAGCTCGGCCTGGCGTGCAACTTGGTTGGGCGTAGAAGGATGTGAATTGCATGCCCTCGGCGGCCATACGATCGAGGTGGGGTGTAGGCATGCCACGATTCTCACCACCACCATAGACTCCGGCGTCGCCGTACCCGAAATCATCCGAGACGATCATGATGATATTCGGCTTGGCTTTGCTTGGCTTGCCTGAGGTGTTTAGATCGTTCGACTTGATTTTTTCCGTATTCATGCGGACGTCCTTCGATTGGGCGGCGATCTCACCAAGGGAGGCAACGTTCGCCGACAGACACTGATTTCAAGAATGTATTGCCTTGATTGAATCGAATACAAAGAAGCTCGACAGGCCGCTTCCGGCCTACACTACGGATACCGTGACATGACCAGCATGCACATCAAACGCTCATCGAGGCCTTGTTGCCTCGAGCAACAACCTGCGATGGCTCTATAACCATGCTCCCAGGTATGCCGGCCACGTAGAGAAAGACTACTCGTGGAGGTTGTGTATTTTTACTGAGAGCCGAGCGCTAACGTGGTGTATGTCGGAGGCTTCCGTATGCCTTCAAGGTACGTGGGAGCTACGCACGGTCTCGGCGCCATGCGCCGAACAGACGCAACGCCAGCAGGATCATTTAAGTGTCGGTTGGGGGCGTGGCGTCTTAACAGGCGCAGTGGGATCCGCGATGGCGCCCTCAAGCGGATAGCACTGGGTGTGCCACAGTCGGAGTAACACATCGTGTCGGACCATCGGCGCCACTCGGTCTCGTATCGATTGCGCTATGCCGAGGGATTCCCTATGTTGTCAACGTCTAACCACCCTGTGGGTTTGTGAGTCGCCCATTCCACGGCGCGCGCCATGGAATCCGGTATCTCGCCCGCCACCAAGGCGAATTTCAGCTCACGCTCGGTAAGATCAAGAAAGAATGCCCAGTCGGATAATTCTTCATGGCCGTCGTTTTGCAATTCCCGAAGCAATCGAATGAGATTGCTTCGGCGAGGCCCAAAAACAGAAGGCGCGGTCTTCGGCCAGACAGTCACATGGGTATCCCAAAGGAAACGTGGGCTGACCGCTTCGATGAGCTTATCAGCACGGTACCCAGACCCGGCCAATGCGGCAAAACGGCGACTGCGTGTGAAGCCGGCGATTTCTTTGAATCGAATTCGTAGAACAGGGCATTTTTCGGTTGGGATGACGGTCGGTCCTGCAGGGGCCATGGGCACCATGCTCATGCTGAGCCAAAGAGGCCTCCCCGGTTACACGACTAGGCCCAGTCGCTTTGCTGTACGCACCAGATCGAGTGAGCTGTGGACGTCAAGGACCTGCATAATCACGTAGCGGTGGGCTTCCACCGTTCGTCGCGAAATGCCCATGATGTCTGCGATCTGCTGCGAGCGATGGCCTTTCACAACGAGTTTCAAGACCTCGTTTTGCTTGGGTGTCAACTCGGGAAATTCGTAGAGACGCCCCCTCAGGTAGCCCACACCGATCTTCGTTGTAACGTATGCCCCCCCGTGAGTCGTTCGGCGGAGCGCTTCGACAAGTTCGTCTCCCGCCGACACCTTCAGAACATACCCATTCGCACCAGCGCGTAACGCAGCCGCGGCAAGCCCTGGCTCGGGCCGCATCGTAAGAATGACGAAGCGCGTAGTGTTTCCCTCTGCTCGAAGCGCCTTCAGGACCTCGATGCCATCGCGGACCGGAACATTGATTTCTGAGACAATCACGTCCGGGTTGAGTTTCCGCGCCTGATCCAAGAGCGTCTCGCCGTCATGGACGAGGCTCACGATCTCAAATTCGGGCGAAAGTAAGCGTCCAATACCTTCCGCAACCATCCGGTGATCATCGGCAATGATCACACGCAAAGGTTTTGCCGCGACGAATGCGATATGGCAGGGATCGCATGACATGAATCCATCCTCCGGATAGCTTCTTCGCTAGGTTCAGAGATGGCGATTCCGTTGCCTGGTGGGCGCCGCCGGTTTCTTGTGGCGCAATACAGTAGACGAACCTTAGTGGGTGTACGGCAGGCCCTGCATGCCGCATGGATAGAATGTTTTTCCCGATCCTACGCGTTCGTTAGATCTTACGGAAGTCATGAATGGCGCAATTCGTCGTTCCTACGTAAATCTACCTAGCAATGTTGAGCTCTCCAGTTGGCCTCGAGACGCGAGCGGGAAGTTACGCGAGGTTCTGAAATCAAGACAATCGTGCGGTCCAGCCAGATTTGCGAGACTTCGTCGCAAGGGCCGCGGTCGAGATCGTTGCGCGGCGATCCCAACGGCTAAATGCGGTCGCTTACCCGCACAGGGTCCAGTACTGACGTTGATGTCACGCAGAAGAGGCGATTCGAACACCTCAGACGCGCCTTTCCTTACCGCTCGCCCTGACTCATTCGTCGTCCGTCGATACTGGTTCATCCATCCACCCGACCCGCTTGTGTGTAACCTCCTCGAGCTCGCGGGCGAATACCTCCGGGATTGCCACGCCCGTAAGCATATCGCCTAGAAACCGACTACCCACCCGAAGGATGCGCGCTTGCTCGTGAACATCTGTGATCCCACGGGCTCGAAGATCGCGAATCGTGCGACGTAGCTTCACGTGGCGAGCAAGCTGCGTAGTATCGAATGATAGCGGGCCATCGACGCCTCGTCTCAAGTCGATTGCCTTGCCGATAGCATCTGCCAGTCGAGCAAGAGCGGGCCACCACGTGCTGGCAGAAAGGACGGCTTCGCTACGAATCGCGGTGGAGAGCTCGCTTGCCGCGCGAGCAATAGGTTCCCGTTTCGATTCCATCGCGAGGAAAGCAATTTGCCGCGCACTGAAAATCGCTTTCGCGCGCTCACCATCTTCGATCGCGGAAGCCAGCGCGTGGGCTTCGTCGACAATTTGGCGTAGTTGCATGAACTGGAGTGTCCGATAGGTGCCGCCTAGCGTTAGCGACGGCAGCTGACCCGAATATACGCCCCCAGGCGCGCGATGACAGCATCGATGTACCTGGTTGTAACACGCTTGGCTAGGCGGGAGTGGCGGGCATCGCCAGGCTGGGTTCGTGGCGGCACTCGGCGGACGTGCTCAAATTATAAATGTACCTCCATCCACCAAGGGTCCCTTTGCCGGCGCCTACGCGGGCCACAACCGTAAACGATAAGATCACGCCGTCGCTCCATTCCGTAGAAATACCTAAACGCCATACAAAAGCTACGTACTCGCCATTCCCGGGTGTGCATAGGTCCACGCCACGCTTGGACGGAAAAGTTGGATGAATCACACGTGGGCCATAACGGCAGACGTCGCGCTCGGCGTGGGTCACATGCGGATCGCAAGCTGCATACGGGATGCTCCTAGGCGATGCAACGTGATAGGAAGGACGGTATGATTGACTCTCCTGGCTGGAGGTCTCGCAACGTGGACATAGCCCAGTACGACGAGCACTCAAGGGATGCCTTGCGCTGCGTGCGCGACTGCTTACTTCGCGGCACAGGCCAGGCGCGCGCGCTATCGAGCAAGCAAAACCTCCGATGACACGCGCCGCACCCCCGGCTGGGCGTCCCGTTGCCGATTATTTGGAAGCAAGCACGCGCCGAAATACCCAGAAGAGCTACGCTGCCGGCGTTAGGCATTTCGAAGAAACCTGGGGCGGTCTGCTCCCGGCGACCCCACAACGGGTTGCGGAGTACCTGGCGACTTACGGTGAGATGCAGTCGGTCAACACCCTGCGCAGCCGCCTGGCGGCCCTCGCGCATTGGCACCAGACCCATGGCTTTACTAATCCGACACGCCATACTCTGGTGCGGCAGACCCTGAAAGGGATTCGCGAAATCCATAACGTCCAAGAACGGCGCGCCGAGCCGCTGCAGCTGCGTGACCTCACACAGGTTGATATCTGGATGGTCAACGCCGTGGCTGCGGCCGACGCCTGCGGTGACACCGTCGCGGGGCTCCGTACCCGGCGTGATCGCGCATTAGTTCTGTTGGGCTTCTGGAAGGGCTTCCGGGGTGACGAACTGCTTGGGCTGCGCCTTGAGCACGTCACGCTCCTTCCCGCGCAGGGCATGACGTTGTATCTGCCCCATAGCAAAAGCGACCGGCAGGCAGTCGGCGTGACCCATCGCGTGCCCGCGCTGAGCCGACTTTGTCCGGTGGCAGCGCTTGAGGATTGGCGTGCCGCCGCCCGTCTTGTCGACGGACCGGCCTTCCGCGCCATCGACGCCCGAGGAAATGTCCGGGCCGGGGCGCTGCACGCTAACAGCCTGATCGGCGTGCTCCGGCGCGCCTTTGCCCGGGCCGGACTGCCGAACGCGGCGCAGTACACCAGCCATTCGTTGCGTCGCGGGTTCGCCGGCTGGGCCAGCGGGAACGGCTGGGACGCGCGGGCGCTCATGGAATACGTGGGTTGGAAAGATATCCACTCCGCCATGCGTTACGTGGACACCCCGGACGTTTCCGGGCGGACAAGGATCGAGGAGGCCCTGGCCTTGCCGGCGGCGCCCCCACCCGCGCCAAAGGCCTTGCCAGTAGCACCCCAGGCGGCACCCTTGCCAACATTTGCCGTGTCCCTGCTCATGCACTGGCCCACCGGCAGGGCCTGCCGCGCCGCGACGCAAGCCCTGCGCACGATCGAGTTCATCAGCCTGCAACGGCATGGGCCCGTGGCCCAGGATGCGGGACGGACGCACTACCTCCTAAACGTGCTCGCCCAGGACGAACTCGAACTGTCCAGGTAAGCCGTGACGGGACTGTTCCTCGGCGTTAGCGCGGGCGGCGAACTGGGGTCACTCATCCAAATCCCCCTGCTTCCGCTCACGCACCCATTGGGCCAGAGCGCCGTTGTGGCCACAACAAGGCTCAACGAAGGTCAGCGGGCCCGCGATGTATGAGCCGCTTAAGCCGGCGAAGCCTTCGGCATCCAATGGAAAAAACGCCTCACCCGGTCGTTCCAGGTAAAAATCGCCCAGCTTTGTATCGCAAGCCGCGCAGTGGTTCATCCAATACGAGACGCCTGCGGTGTGGCTGTGGTCGGGTCGAAAGCAGGCTGACGATTGACGGTTCAACGACGCCTGCACCGCTGCCGGCAACGGCCCCGACATGGTTACCGTCAGCACCCCTTCGTCATCCGGCTGAACGGCTAAGTCCGGCTCACCATGCAGCTCAAACGGGCCTGCCAACAGGATATTGAACACGGGCGTGCTGGCTGCGCACCGGTAGCACTCAGTGCTCGCGGACAACACCCATGCGCCCCCGCACACAATCGCATTGTCGGTAAGTGCATCCATTGCCATCTCCTGCTTGATAGGTCCTAGATTAGTGCAGTCCCGTCACCAAGCAAGGATCCCCTGAGCGGCTGCTCCGGGCAGTAGGCCGTGAACGCATCGTTACATCAGTCGAGGACGAGCAGCTGGCACCCGAGCGCCTCGACCTCCTGGAAGGCGGGCTTGAAGCTGTCGGCGAGACGGTCATCGAGAGCTGCGCGAGCCTCGTCCATCGCCCTCAGGGCCTCGAGGTCTGAGGGGCCAGGGGATTGCTCGGGGTCGAGATGGCGTTTGTAGTACGCCCGCAACTGCTCGGAGAGCCGGCGCCCGGCGCGGCCTGCGGACGAGGAATCCTCCCCCTCAGCGCCATCGAGCTCACCAAAGCCGCGTTGGGCATTGATCTCGTGGACGCGGACCAAGCCTGCCAGTGGATTGGCCGGCATAGGGACAGCGGACGCGGCCAGCCGCTGGAGTCTCGCTTCCCGCGTCACCGCGTCCGGCGCGACGAGCTTTGCCGGGTCGAGCCGGTACCAACGTACGTCAAAGTGCGCGTTCAATTTCCGGGTCAGGAAATCAGTCAGGTTCCTGGGCCAGAGCGTCAGCACTGGCTTTGCTGGGTCCTTTGCGGCTTCGGTCTCAAGCCGGCGCACCCTTTCGCGCTCGGCGCGGAAATCGTTGTAGAGCGGGATGATGTCCCGGCCCTCCAGCCGGAACCGCATCCCGACCAGCCCATTGGTCCAGTCGAACGACGGGATGAGGTCCTTGACGTAATGGAGCTCGCCATTTCCGGCCGACACCCACAGGTCAAGCGTCGGCACCAGCGGGGGCCACGGGTCGACCAAGGGCGGCGGGCTGCCTGCTTCCGCCGTTTCCCAGGCCTGTCCGATGGCATTAATGGCTGGGAAATGGCACAGGGTAAAGTCCAGCAGCCTGAAGGCGGCCTTGTTTGAGACAAGGAACCGGCGCAATGCAAGCATCGCCGACGATTTTCCGCTGTTGTTGGCACCAACCAGAAACGGTGTCGCACCGGCAAGGTCGACGCGCACCGCCTGGAGCTTCCTGAAATTGGCAATTTCAATGTGTCGGATCTTCATGGTTTCCTTCCCTGATGTCATTCGGACGCGCGGGTAAACGCCTCCCTTGAAATCGACAGAGGCCCCCGCATGTAGTGCGAAGGGGGCCCCCTGTACACACGATGCTGGGATTGAGTCGCAAGCGGTGCGACACAGCCGTGATCCAGTGGGCGCATCGCAGGGAGATCCGATGGCCACTAAGCGCGCACCAACCACGTCTGCCGCCGCGCAGCTTACCGCCGCACCCCGCGCGAGCGCGCGCGGTCGTGCGCCCGGCGCGGTCACCCAACGGCTGGTCTGGGCCCGGAGTGGCGGGATCTGTGCGTTTCCCGGATGCACGACGGCCCTGTACGAAGATCCCGTCTTCGCGACCCCTCACTGGTTGGCTGAAATGGCACACAACGTGGGCGCCAGTGTCGATGGGCCCCGCGGGGATGACAAGCGCTCCGCGGAGCTGTCCGATGACCCGGACAACCTCCTGCTGTTCTGTCCCACCCATCACACCACGGTCGACGGGCCGGGATGGCGCGATCATTACCCCGAGTCAGTACTCCGCCAGTGGAAGACGCTGCATGAGCGGGCAGTGAAAACCGCCGGCCAGCTGGCCCAGGGCAAAGCCCTGCTTCCTGTCCAGTACATCGGCACCATCGCCGGACAAATCCCCACCACCGACGCAAGCACCATCCCGCGTGCCGCCCTTGAGCGCGGCTTGGTCTGCGTCGAGGCGCCTACCCGTCTTGCTATCGATGCCTCACTGTATCCGGCGCAATCGCCCGCGTACTGGCAGCATGTGGCGGCCACGGTGCGCAGCCATTTACGTTTGCTGCAAGCGCGTGCCAGCGATCAGGTGCCGATCGGCCTGTTCGCCCTCGCGGAACTCCCCGTTCTGATCGCGCTGGGTTTTGGCGTCGGCCACAGCGCGGAACTGCACATCTTCCAGTGGGACCGATTCGCCGGTAGCTGGGCCTTCCCGGACGCCACCGGACCGGCGGCACCACTGCGCGTGCAATGGCCGGCACACTGGGACGGACCGATCGCCATCGAGCTGTCCCTGTCAGGCACGATTGAGCCGGAGCGCATCGCGACAGCGATGGGATCCGCAGCGCCCAGCATCGTGCGGATCACCTGTGACACTCCCAACGTCGCGCTGGTGCAGAGCGCCGCAACGATCGCCGCCTTCCGCACCATGGTTGCCACGGCGATCGCGGGCATCGAAGCGCATGCCGCCAAGGGCAGCGCCATCGCCGTGTTTCCAGCGCTCCCTGCCTCTCTGGCAGTCGCCTTCGGTGCCGCAATCCAGCCGAAAGCCAATTTCTTGTTCTGCATCCACGACGCCCAGGGACGTACCGCGCCATTTCATCGGGCGCTGGAGCTTCCCCTTCCCCTTACCCCGTAACCGACCCGCGGAGAACGCAATGGATGGTAATTCGACCGAATCAGCCCTGGCGCTTCTGCTTTCCGATATTGACCTGCCCGAACGTGCCTACGCGTCCGCAAAGCGGCGCTACGAGGACCTCGGCGCCTGGTTCTCACGCGACGGCTCCGCTTTGGCCGGCTACGACGCGCACGTCTTCGTCCAAGGCTCCTTTGCGCTCGGCACTGCGATCAAGCCGATCAACCCGGGGGAGGAATATGACCTCGACTTCACCTGTAAACTCAAACAAGGCGTCTCCCGCTCATCGCATGCACAACAGGACCTTAAAGCCCTGGTGGGCCAGGAGCTGCGCGGGTATCGCGTGGCTCGGCAAATTGTTGCACCGCTGGAGCCGAAGAATCGCTGCTGGCGATTGAGCTACCGGGACGAGATGCCGTTTCACATGGACGTCGTCCCGGGCATTCGCGCCGACGATGGATTGCGGTCGATTTTGAGCGAAGCCATGCGCGTCCGCGGCCTTCCCGCGGACCTGGCCATCGACATCGCACGACGAGCGTTGTGGATCACGGAAGAGGAACGTCCCAACTTCGCGTACGTGTCACCCGACTGGCCCTCGAGCAATCCGGGCGGCTACCAATTGTGGTTCGCCTCGCGTCAGCAGCCGCCGAATGGCCGCTTCCTTGCCGAGGCGCAGATTGATCCGATGCCGGTATTTGGACGCCGCACCCCGTTGCAGCAAACCGTGCAATTGCTGAAGCGCCACCGGGACGTCTACTTTGTCGAGAACCCGGACGTGAAGCCGGTTTCCGTCATCCTGACCACCGTTGCCGGGCAGGCTTATGTCCCCGGCGAGTCCGTGGGTCAGACGCTGCAACGCTCCCTGGACGCACTCAACGTCCTGCGCCGCGGCAACGTGGATGAGATCTACAACCCGATCAACCCACAGGAAAACTTCGCCGACCGCTGGACGAAAGTCGATTGCGTGCCTCTGGAGCTTAAACGGCACTTCCATGAGTGGATCAATGTCGCCACGCGTGACTTCGGTCTGGTGCGAAGCGTCGGCGGAACGCGGCTCATGGAAGTGGCAGACGACAGCTTCAGAGTATCGCTCCCCCATCAGGTTGCCTCACGGGTCACGAGCGCACCGACATCGACACCATCGCCGGTGCGTCACGTCGACGTCGCCGCCCCGCCCTCCCCCTGGTGCGGTTAAGGCACGCCGGTGCGCTTCACACAGGCTCACATCGATGAGGTCCTCGACGCCTACCCCCGGCTCCATCGTCGCCCGAGCCGGGATGCCCAGGTCGCGCTGTTGCAAGGGAAACTGCGGTTCGTGATGAGCGCGCCAGGATGGCCGGAACTCAACGAGGCCTTCGAGGTCCGGATCGAGGTACCGTTGCGTCCACACGCCGGCCTTCCTCGCTGCTTTGAGACAGGAGGGCGGATCCCCCGCGACCCAGACCATCATGTGAATCCCAGTGGCGACCTTTGCCTGGGCTCGCCGCTTCGCCTGGCCGCCAACCTTGGACCGACGCCCACCGTCTTGACGTTCGTCGATCGATGTGTGGTTCCGTTTCTCTACGCGGCAGCGCTGAATGAGCAAGGGGCAGCGTCCTACGCGTTTGGCGAACTGGAGCACGGTAATCCCGGATTGATCACCGATTACGGATGTCTGCTCGGTCTCCCATCCGTTGCGCAGATCGTCCAAGCCATGAACCTGCTTGGCGCGCGCCGACGCCACTCGAACCGGCGGCCCTGCCCCTGTAAGTGTGGCCGGCGCCTCGGGCGTTGCACGCTTCGACTCCTCCTCAACCGCCTGCGTTATTCGCAGCCTCGATCGGCCTTTCGCGAGATGGCCCGGTCACTCGCCCCGCCTCCTGTCCCGAGCAATCGTCAGGGCACCTCGCGCGTCCCGGATACTAAGTCGCTGCCCCAATGGGCATTCTCACCTCGACAGCACGGCGGTAACGCGCATGCGCCCGCCACCGTGAGTCGCCTTGGGCGCTTCGTCATGCCACCCATGGTCGCCCGCACCGGCGGGCAGCTCTCGCCCCACCCACGCACGCGACCGGAGTAGCGCGCCATGTCACCCACGGGTTTCCCTCGCCGAAACCGTGTAGGACAGGGACTGGCGACGGGGCGCCTCTTCACGTCAACTTGCCCCAATTTTTCGCGGAGAGCGATCGCAATGGCCGTGTACCAGTACGCCGAATACCTGCAGCAGAGCACTCACCAAGCCTACGATAGCTTCCACTACTCATGTGGCCTCAGACTTAACTTTCTTGTAGCCTCTCGCCGAGTTGAGGGTTTCTGTGGGAACTCGTCTCCCCCGGGCGGGAGAACGAGCTTCTGTGAAGCGCTCAAGCTCTCCTGACCCTCCTCGCATCGGCGAATCGCCATCGCGCGGCTAGCGACCTAACAGCATTTGAGCAAGGACGCGCAACATATGAAAAGACTACTCGGCCCCAAGCTAGCATCGAGTGACATCCTCCTCGCGCCGCTCACCGCCGAGTATGTTGAGTCAGAGCACGGACTTTACGTCGACGAACTCAATGCTGCCATTGCAAATGACGAGATTCGTAACGTCGCCCTATCTGGAAATTATGGTGTCGGGAAGAGCAGCATATTAAAGCGCGTCGTCGAGATGCACAGGAAGAGGGTTGTGGAACTCTCGCTGTCCGCACTGGCGCCCATCGAAACTGAAGACCTCGACGACTCGATTCCCAAGCAGGCCGCAACTCCCACAAATCAGATTCAGCAAGAAATTGTAAAGCAGCTACTTTACAGAGAGCCTCCAGGTAACACGCCCGCGTCGAGGTTCAGACGCATCCAGAAGTTCCGGCCCTTCCGGGAGCTAGCTATTGCAGCGCTCAGCAGTATTGTAGTCTCTCTAGCATTCGTGATAGCCGGATGGACGGCCAAGATTCTAGTCGCATTTCCTGGAATCGCGTTCTTAGAATCAGTACTCAATGTTGAGATTTTTGGCGTAAGTATTCTAGTCCTCTTTGTGCTGAGGTCTCTAACGTATGGCCGCCTGAGCATAAAGCAGGTTACTGCCGGAACTGCGACCGTAATTCTAGACGACCGATCAGTTTCCTACTTTGATCAGTATCTTGACGAAATCGTCTACTTCTTCGAAGTATCGAGAACGAACATAGTCATCTTCGAAGATATAGATCGGTTCAACGACGCTAACATCTTTGAAGCGCTCCGATCGCTCAATACATTGCTCAACGCCTCCCCACAAGTCGCGAGACCGATAACCTTCGTCTATGCGATCAAGGACAGCATCTTCGATCGCATCGGAGCAGATCGGCAATCGAAGGCATTTGATGGGCATGCGCCGATTACTGGTTGGGCGATACACTCAGAAGCCATTCGAGCGAACAGAACTAAGTTTTTCGACCTTGTTATACCCGTGGTTCCGTTCATAACCCATCAGAGCGCGCGCAATCTGACTACTCAGCTGCTGAGGAATGTTCGACATAGCATCGACCCGGAGCTTATCGACCTTGCAAGCAGGTTTGTTCCAGACATGAGGCTATTAAAGAACGTTCGAAACGAGTTTCTCGTTTTTCGCGATAGGATTTTCTCAGGTGATGGTGAGCGCCTGATGCTGAAAGAATCCGAACTATTCGCCATGATGCTTTACAAGAGCACCCACTTGGCGGATTTCGAACTAATCCGCCTCGGATCGAGCAGAATTGATGCCTTGTACAAATCAACCAGATCGCTCGTCGCGGAAAACATTCGAAAGATTGAGCACGATAGCCTGGTAATCCAGCGGCGGCAGGAGACTTATAACTCGCTAACGGTACGGAGTGACGAACTCGGCGAGCAGCTCATCGCCTATGGCAAGCGGGCCTCACGCTCATGCAACTTTGATGAAAGCAATGCGAACTACGTATTTTCCGGCCGGACCCTTTCCCGCGAAGAATTACGGAAGCCGACCTTTTGGAGTGAGTTTCTCCAGGCTTCGGATGCCACGTCTATAGAACTAGTCCGTCCGAACAACTATTACAGCCACGGGCAAATCGATCGCCTGACATTCCTGCGATCCGACCTTTCGGACGTATTCGGTCCGTTTTCCCCTGCTGATTGGGAAGAGCTCGACACAGAAAGAATGGCATCAGAACAGCGAGCGAACGATGAGCGCGTAAAGTTCCTGAAGAGTGCCGATATGAAGGAGCTGACGGGTCGGAGCGAGTTTCTACTGAGACATGAGGGGGCGGAGAAGACACTAGATGCCATCACACGCGAAATGATGACCTCCGAACTTGGCTATCAGCTCATTCGATCGGGATACATCAATAGGAACTTTACTCTATATACGTCGATCTTCCACGGCGACCGTGTGAGCTCCGCAGCGACAAATTTCATCATTCATCATGTTGAACGCAACACGATGGACGAATATTTTCAGCTTGACGAAGATGACGTAGACGCCGTTATTCGCGAATGTGGAGAGGCCGCGCTCGGAAGCCAGGCACTATACAATATATCGATACTCGATCACGTGCTCTCCCAACCCCGTCATAGCGTTGGCGCGCAAGCCCTGCTCACCTCTCTGACTCAATTCGGGGAAGAGCAAATGCAATTTCTTCGAGCCTATCTGACTAGCGGGTCGCGACGGACGGAATTTGTGCGGCGCCTCACCGACATCTCCCCACAGACTCTCAGCCAACTAGCTTCCATGGCGGAACTGGACGAAACAGAGCGCCTATCGCTTTTGGATTCCGCACTGACCTCCCTCAGCCCTTCCTTGAGATATTCGGTTAACGATGAACTGGCAAAAATCCTAACGAGCCGACAATCCGAGCTGCAATCGGTGACAGATGGCAGCTTGAGCGAAACATCAGCAACGCTTTTGTCTGACGTTTTTGCCATTGCTCACGTCAAAATTGGCGATCTCGCTCGATTGTCACCGGTGGTCCGACGCGCGTTCGTCGACAGAAACTTATACGAAATCACATTCGAAAACCTGGCTTCTACTGGTGCAGCGGCCCCGAGCGCAGCCCTCGACACCCTTTCGGCTGCCAACGAGCCCGTTTACCAATATATGCTAAGCAAACTCGGCCACTATGCGGACGCGATCGAAGGAAAGTCAAATTCGGTCGACTCGGCGCAAGAGTTTGGGATGGTGCTTAACGCGATATCTCCAGCCGACTATCGAGCCATCGATCACATCGTCAGATTGGCGTCTAAGGAATGCATGGTCGACGACATAACTAGCGTTCCGACTGAAGTTTGGGAGTCGCTCGCCAACAACGAGCGCTTCAGGTGCACGGCGACAAACATCTACAACTACGCAGCTTGGGCGGGCATGGTGGACGCTCAGCTGGCCAAAATTCTGAGAAGTCAGGGTCAAATAGTTGAACACGCAACGATCACTGAAGAGCAGAAGCTTGCGTTGTCAAAAATGATCTTCAGTGCTGCCGATCGGTTGAGTCAATCACTTCGCGCTGAGCTTGTGCGCGATCTAGAGCTCGAGAAATACATTCATGCGGACGAAATCCAGCCGGAAGCCGGCGAGTACTTCGCGCGACTGATCGAATACAGAGTCATCAACGATGACGCCTCGTCCTATGCCCGCCTCGACGGAATGGACTGGGGCACCCATGAGGCGTATATACAGGTCTCTAAAAAATTCAAGGCATACATGAGCCCGCAACTCGTCGGCGAGGATCTGTATGCCCTCATGAGTAGCAATGACATCGACGACGAGATCAAGGATGAAGTGATCATACACTCGCTCGAATACGCGGCCGTAGGCGGCGACGCCGGGCTACTGGCAATGGCTCGCTATGCATCAGTCAAATCGCTAGTCATGCCGATCGAACTCATTAAGCGCCTACCTGCTATCGGCGCGCCGCTGGAGCAGACGCTCACGCTCCTACGAGCACATCTCGATACAGCATCCATTAGCGAGCTGACTGCGGTCTTGTCAGAGGTAGGCGGCGCGTACGCTGAAGTGACCACGGTAGGCAAGGATCGACCAAAGGTTGCCGCCACTGACGACGTCCGGGCGCTACTTGATGCTTTGAAGAGGCATGGAATCGTCAGTAGCTACGTCTCCGAAGGAGACAAAATCAGGGTGAGCAAGAAACACTAAAATGAGGATGAGTAGCTGTTCGCTGAACGCCTTCGCGGCGCTTAGCATCAGCTCACGGGCAGCACCGCGGAGAATGCACTCGACGACACATGCATGAGCATCTACGCAAATTCGGCACTCAAGCCGCGGTACCGGGCGATGCTGTCGGCTTAACCAGATGATGTCCACGCAACAGGTCGCACATTGGACGATTTCCTACCCTAGATAGCGTTGCGCGACCAGCCGGGGATTGCGCAACATGCCGCGCAACTATCTTTCCGCAACGCCACGAACCCATTTCCCGGCGACAAGAGTCTATTTTTATCTATTAAATCGGCGCAACACCCTGCCGAAGTTACCAAGAATGCGCATACATACGTACGCCTACGCGGGGCCTGGTCCACGCAGAAACTGGCTTCAGAAGGCTCTTCCCCATGGTTGTCGCAAGCTGACATGGTACCGGGCAACTGCGATTGGTCTTTAGGGTGTCTAGCGTCATCGCACCGATTTGACTTGAACAATCACACGGGTGGGTGCGTCCACCGTGTCGACCCACACGACCACCGTGGCGCGAGATCCGCCGATCGTGAGATTGAAGAATCGATCGGCGCCCGAATCCGTCAATGCCACGCAGCCACTGGGAAAGGAGATCTCACATACGGCGATCTGCACAAGATTGTCGAGCTCTGGCACATCCAGCCCCAGGAAAACCTCGGTCTCGCCGTCAACAGCAGCTTGAGTTGCGACACTTGCTCGCACGCTTATCGAGCGCCTCTCACAAGCAACCAGCGCCCAGCCAGACCAGCCCACAGCGGATACGTCGGACAACCGACCAGGGTGCCGATGGCAAGCAGGATATGTATGACCTGGTTGGCCTTGTCGGTTCCCGGCGGAGCGTGACCCTTATCGGAAATAGGGCCGTGCAGGATGGCCGTGTCGACAAACGCCGCATACCCGATCGGGAAAATACCGATCAGGATGAGCCCTACCCCCGCCACGACACCCAGCCAACGCAGACCCGTCGGCAGCCCGGCGGCATTCCGTTGGCATACGACGATGAGCCATACGCCGAGCGCTCCTTGGGGAATCATGTAGAGCGCATCCGCTACGACGCTGGCCGACCCCAGCACCATCAGCGCAACGACCAGGACGAGAAAGACAATGGCCGCAACCGCCCCGCCCCGTCCCGCACCGGGCGAGCGCTGGCGAGCGAGCGCCCCCAGTACGAGCACCAGGGGAATCAGGCAGAGAGACTGGACGATGACCCCGGCGTCATGGCTCCTGAGCAGGATGTGAGCGGTCTGCCGATCGGCGGGCCTCATCACGAGGAACACGATCAGGCATGCAAACGCCGCTAGGCCGATAGCGCCGCTGACGATCGCCAACCAGCCAGCACGGCGATTTCCCGGGCCGGGATCCCCGAAAAAAGTCTGCGCGCTCATTCGAGTTCTCCATCGCAATGCTGCGAAAGCTGGTTCAAGCGTGCATTGACTACATCGGCGGCGCAAGCACCCCAGGCCCCCATTCCGCCGCCTTCCGGTGGCGCAGCTGCCTTTCGGTCAGCGAATGGACCTTGCCCGTCGCATCGTGAACCCGCGTGGCGCATGCCTTGGGCTCAGTCGCCGCGGCCCGGTCGTAATCGCGCAGCATGGCTTCGCGAATCTCATGCGGTGTCGGGGTTCCCCGGTCGCTGGGCGGAAGGTTGGCCATCACGCCTCCGTTGCTTGCGCCAGGTAGACACACAACACCTGATGTTCGTGGGCATCATCGGCCAGAGCGATGCTATCGCCATCGACCGAAGCACCGTCAAGGGTTAATAAGGCCGTTTCACCCGACCCAGCCCGGCGCAACTCGATCACATAGGTGGCTGCACCGTGCCGGTAGGTAACGGTGTAGCCCGCCCACCTTGCCGGCACGCAAGGTGCGATGCGCAAGCGCCCCTCGACGAGCGTTACACCCAGGAGCGACTCGAGCAGCAAGCGGTACATCCAGCCC
>Ga0157370_10001840_pt1 | contig 26158 bp, 21 predicted proteins | sample C35metaG_FD_113463 | JGI IMG/M metagenome (GOLD analysis project Ga0157370, IMG submission 113463) | Corn rhizosphere microbial communities from Kellogg Biological Station, Michigan, USA - C3-5 metaG | ecosystem: Host-associated > Plants > Roots > Rhizosphere > Soil | place: USA: Michigan...
AGCTGTCGTGCGATCTTTACCAAGGCACCGTGCCCCTGCTGTCGCATTGGTATGCGAGTGCTAGAGGTAAGGCGAGCGGCAAAGCTCTTCTTGAGAACTTTGTTTTTGGAGATAACCCGAAGCTTCGCATGAGCACTGTTGCCATACTTCTAAAGGAGTCGCGACGAGCGGCTAACAAGCATGGGGTCTCTCTCACGATACTGGAGGAGATGCAACACATCAGCACGGGGTCTGGGGCCGCAATGGTGACTGATATCCTGTTGACCATGGCAGCGATTGGCCCACCCATGGTTTTCGTGTGCAACTACAGTCTGGCCCACAAGCTTCTTAAGCGAAACAGCGAAGATACTCAGCGGCTGCTTGCTGCTCCTCGACTGATGTTACCGGAAGAGCCCAATAGCCAGGATTGGATAGATTACATCGCTGAATGCCTGCGGGTGAGCAATGGTTACATTAGCGCGGACATCGTTGAGCTTGCTGAGGAGGTATACCGTTGTACTTTTGGGATCAAGCGATTGGTAACGCTGCTTTTGAAGCTTGCATATGTGGAATGCCGCAGCGCGGGTCGGCAGTCGGTGAATGTTATAGACATCCTTAACGCGTACCGGTCTACCGCCTACACAGTAGGCGCCGGTCAGGTGGAGGAATTGCAATACTTGGCAATAGGCGGGCGGCCTAAGAAAGCGCAGCTGCATTTGGTATGCCCGTTTGATGTGCCCGAGCCGATGAAGTCGAACGTTGTGAAGTTTACGCGTGATGACCGTCATCAGCGTGTCATTTCTAAGGTCTTCGATTCAGCGCTGACTGAGCACGAACGAGCGGCTCAGAAGTCTGTGGACGTTCTCGTTCAGACAGATCCCCAACTATCCAAAAAACGGCGGTCCACCTCATTAGTTCAACTGTCGGCAGAGGAGCAAGCGAGTGCATTCTTCGACTACATCGATACGGTAGCACCGCCCAAGCCAACGAAGCCCAAATAGCGATTCCTTAGTCATGTGTAAAACGGCTTGGGTCTTTTCTATGTGATGAAATCAGATCGTTACGCGCGTTGGGCAGTAGCGTTCAAACAACATGGACTTGCCGCCACAAAACCGGACAGGCTACTAGCCCATCAGTCCATGACCATGTGGGCCGCGGCAGGCCGCTTTCAGATAAGTGATAAATAGTCTGTGAGCGTAAGCGAATGTCGGCGTCCATTTCCTAAAAGTATGTAGAGCGTGTTACGTGTACAAAAAAGCCCTTCGTACTCGCACCACACCTTTAAAGTGCTCACTACCCAGTCGCCTTCCTGAAATCTACCTCTACTGTCCAAAACAACTTTGCGCGCATAGACAGCTGAAGGCTCTTGCCCAGCTGAGTGAACGGCCTCTATCTGCTCAGGCGTCATCGTGAGGTCAAAGAGTATCCAGTCCGAAACCAAGCAGAAGGGGTGATCGGGACATCGCGTCTTAGCCAGATCCGTTGCTGCCTCTAGAGGCAAAGAACAACCTGACATAGGCTCACCTGTTCCCAAATAAATCGCGAAGTCCGAGAGTTTCATGAGTAGCGCCTCCGTGTTCACAATTTCTTCAATGTACGTGTTCGGTAGCTTGGTTGGTCATCCAGTTTACCGGTTTGCCAGCTGCGATCGGGCAACCACTTAGCTCAAACTCTGAATCACCGGAAACAAGGTAGGTATCCACATTCCATGGATCGTGGACACTTGCAGCACCTAGAAAAACCTAAAGTCAAGGTGTTTTAATCGACTTGAGGTGCGTTCGACACGTTGACACAGTCGCTACCGACTGGGTTTGAAAGCCAGGAAGTCTTCCATTGCATGGAACTCCAACTGCTTGGCTTTTCGGGTCGTGGACAAGTACGCGGCCATTTCGTCGAAGATGGCATCGTAGTCCTTCAGGTCTGAATCTGTGTAGACGATGATAGGGATTCCCTGTTTGCGGAAGTAGGCCTTGAGCTTGCGCATTTCCTTCTCGAAGTTCGCCTGAGCTTCCTCATTTATTTGCTTCTGGGTCTTGCCGCTGGTTCCCTCTAGCCTGCCGTGAGTTGACCAAGGCGAAAGTTCGAATCCGACCTTTGACAAAGTGAAGGGATCAATAATAGTGAAATCCAAGCGGTGCTCATGGCGCGCCGATTTTCCTCCGTAGCGCAACTCCGGAATCAGCAGCGGTACGTCCAGCGTATGTTCGCTATTGGACACGAATTCGCAATAGCGCTTTGCTATGGCCATTTCGTGCTCTGACCCAGAGTTACGAACCAAGGTCTGGGGGAAGAACTTCAGGTATTGATCGACGGATGAAAACTCAATGCAGTCTTTCTCGTCGGGTATCACGAAACCGGTCTGCAGGATGTGGCCGATGGTCCAGTAATTCGGCTTGAAATGCCGAATCTCGCTCTTATCACTCTCCCAAGCTCCATTCTTGAACCGGGGGGTAACCAGAATGCCGTAGGACGCATTTTTCTGACCTAACCAAATTTCAGCGTCCTCTACTTCCGGTCGCTTGCGGGCGAGGGCATCAAATTGACGTAGGTATGTTCGGGTGAGGAACAATTTGAACCAAGTCCGCACCACTTTTGAGTGCTTGATATGCGCATGGGCATCGAAATAAGTATTGCCCGGCCGTGCTACAGGTCCGAGCTCATAGAGATAATTGAGGAAACCGCGGAGATAGAGCGCGATGAACTGCCCTGGTGAGTCGATGACTTCGTGTTTGATGTCGATGTAATCGGCGTGCTTCCCGCCATACGTGGCATTCAATGAATGTTCGTTCCGGTAACCGGTAATCTCTAGAACCTCTTCCTTGAGTTGGTTTATCTGTGCTGTGAGCTCAGCAATCCGACGATTGCGCTGTGTTTTTAGCGGATCTCTGGGGGTCACAGTTCCTGTTCCTTTCCTTGGTCGCCATGCTACGAGGCGCTCCTGGCATTCAGCTAAAAGCCGGAGCTCGGCGATTTACGTTTGAGAATTCATAGGTTTTCTAACGCACGGCCAAATGCCACCACGTCCCTATGAGAGTAAGCTGTTAACGCCAACGCTGAATTGATCCACGTGCTTACGTGGGATACCACCCTCAAGTCAACACAAATCCAGTAAAAGTAGTGGTTCGCAAGGAGTCTGCCCGGGTCAGTGATATTTCGGCAACTGTGTCAATTCGGCGCCGACGCCAACAATATTTGGGGATGAAAAGCTAAAAAATCATCGTTCGTGAACCAATTCAACATCACAGAAGACCTTGATTTTCTCTAGCAACTTTATGATTTTAAATTATTTTTTTGTATTGTTTTTGGAAATACGTGTCACCTATATCTAGAGAGAGCTGTTCCGAATTCGGTAGAAAGGTCTCATCAGAAGCCATTTTGAGATCTACCAAAATGAATAACTTTCGCAAAGCTGTAGAAGCACTGGAAAGACTCGCATCTAAGGCAGACAAACTAGTACCGCTCGTTCTGTCTTTTGCAATCTTCGCTGCGATCATCGTCATCGGTTTGCAACAAGGATTAGGCAAATGAGAATTCTTCCCTGGGTGAAGATGCCAGCACTTTGGATTAAGGCAGGGGGACTGCGAGACTTCGGGTGGGCTAACACGAGCTATGTGTCGCGTTCCTCAGCCATCGCAGCGTTGCAGCTGTACATCGCACTGATGACTGTCGCAGAAGAGGACTGGCGGACTGATGGCTGCAAGCTGGTTGCAGACATTACGTACAGCGATCTGATGCGGATCACCAATCTAAGTCGGCAGCTGGTCGCAGCAGGTCTGGAGGGTTTGGTGAAGGCTGGCCGGATCACGAGTGAGAAACAAGGCCGGAAATGTCGGTACCTGATTACCGGCTACGACTTCAGCGGCAATTGGTGCAAGCTGCCCGCTAGGGCACTGTACATTCCGCTGAAACAGACGCTGATCGAGCCCTTCCAGTTGTTCCAGAAGCGGTCGGTTTGCGAACTCGATGCGCTCAAACTATTCCTTTATTTTGCTTTCGCCCGGGATAACAAAACGCCATACACGATGGCGTCGTTCGAAACGATCTGCGAAAAGACAGGCGTGCCCGAAAAGCGCATTCCCCGAGCAAACGCGTTTCTCATCAACTGCGGCCTTCTGGCCAACTTGTCGCGAGAGCATTCGGAGGACGTCAAGAAGAAGGAGCCGAACAAATACTTTTTGCGTGGTTACAGGGAGCTTTTTGTAGGCCTGCAGGCTATCACGCCCGTGCCCGCAGCCTGATAGGCTGAGTCCGACCGATTCAGATTCTGTTCATGCTGGAACATACCCATTCGTGAACAAATCGGGCGATCACCGATAGTATCACTAGCTTTTGTGCCCCCAGGAAGGCAGAGATCGTGCTGAACGACCTACGCCAACCAGACGAGTGTGCAGAATACCGGCTCGCGACCAGTCAGACGGTTGTCTGCGATCAGTTCTTGCAGGAAATGAACACCACCAACGGCGCTGGGGGAGAGGCACGATGCGCTTTGCCTACGTATTGGTTGCTCCCAACTGAGGTATGCATAGGGAGATGATGAGCCAGTCGTACTCGACACGGCTCGATCAGTTCTGGACGATGAAGTGCTAATGGCTCAATGCCTGTCAGGATGCCCTCGCTCTCGAAGGCTGTACTTCTTGTCCTGCTAAAGCAAATGGGTGATGGCCCACCCTTGATCGGCCAATGCCGTTTTACACTCGTCCGAAACCCGTTCTGCGTTGACTGCCAAGCATAGAAAGCTGGTAGGTCGCGACATACCGACATACAGGTTTCGAAATTGAGAAAGCTGAGTCTCAGGCATTTTCTCGGAGCGAGTGCCAATCCCAGCGATGATGGGCAATGCTAGCTCCAGGTCGAAGCGACGACTTGGATGGCCTAGTGACTCCATGACGAGGGTCGCCAGATGCGTTTCGCCTTTCATCGAGGCGAGGGCACCGATATGAATACCTAAGCTGCGACCATTTTTTTCGATAGAGCACATGGACCGGTGGGCTCCTTGAATAGCCATGGCCTCTGATCGCTCAAAAACCGGGAGCGCGGCGAATATCTGTGGCGTCATGTGATTAGGTAGCAACGGACGCAGTCTGACGTATAAAGAATTCACGATACGGATACGCCTAGCTTCATCCGCATCGCTCACGTTTGCCATGCACAGATCACGAATCAGTAGCCGGAAGGCTGAAACATCTCCATCAGCATCACGGAGTTTTCGAATTAGCTGATGATCGGTTTTTAAGCCTTCGACAATCTCTGCCTTGGCTGCGCGTAGTACCAGAAATAGTGCTCTGCGGATCTCCTCAAATCTTGATGAAAATGATGCGTTTACAGCAGGCTTGGGCCCCCCGAGCAGCGCCCAGATTCGCACAAGCTTAAGTCCGGGTGATTGGTCGCCACCCGAGGCCGGCCAGTAGTCTAAGAGAGTTCGGCCTGCTAACTGTGTTACGGCATCCCCCTGTTTGCGAGCGCAAAGGGCTTTGACTTTTCCACTAGCCAGATCGGTATCGCTGAACCGGTCTAGTACATGATCTCCAAACGTCGAGATCACTTCCTGCACTCGTCCGGTGCTATAGACGATCAGCATAGACGCGTGACGGTCTTCGCCCTCTCCGGTAATAGCGGTACCTGCCAGCTGGGCTCTAGACACGGACTTAGCGATGTGGGGACCGCAGCGCTTGCTAGAGGAGATCGGAAGTACGTCGCCTCGAGGGAAAGTCAGGTTTTCCGCGCCTTCCGAGCTTCCAAGGATTCGTTGGTTGATGTCGCCGAAGCGCTGAATGGTGACGGTCTCATCGAACATCAGTTGCAACAAACGCTCTTGCTCCCAGGACGTGTCCTGCATTTCGTCGATGAAGACTATAGGGAACCGTCGGGATAGCTGGGTGCGAACCTTAGGGAAAAGGGTCAACAAACGTTCTGCGTACGCGAACATGTCCGCGTGCCGGAAAACCCCTTCAGCGGAGAGGTTTTCTTTGATACTGACGATTGTCGGAAGGGTTTTCGCGCCTGGTTTAGGAAGCGAGCCAAACTCGCTGGTGAGGTCCAGAGAGGCACCTTTGTAGACCAGCCCCTCTAGCATGGGCGCGACGCTCGCATTCTTTTGCATGTAAAGCTTCAAGCCAAAATTAGCTTGGGCTAACGCCAATGCCCGGCGAGCAAAGATATCGTTGTCGATCACATCGACAGTCATCCCATTGCTTCGCAGGTAGGGCAGAGCCAGAAACTGATTCACCATGGCGTGAATCGTCCCGATGAAGTGGGGATGCGTGAGCAGGCGACTCCCGTCATGACTTGTACCTAGCCGATGTTGAATCTCATCACGGGCGACATTGGTATGACTGAGCACACAAACGCCTGCGCGGCTTGACGTCCATCTGCGGCTCAGCATCAGGAGCTTCGCGGCTAGTACCGTGGTCTTGCCACTGCCTGGCGCGGCGTTGATGTCACGAGACTGGTTCTCCAGCAATACGGCACGCCGCTCTTGATCATCGAAGTTCAAGTCGGGTGTCAGTTCGCGCAGAGCCGCAAGATCGGCAGCATTGATCACAGGGACTGTCATGGCTCAGCCCTGCCAGTCAGATGCCGTAACGCCTGCTGTAGGTAAGGCGGTAGCTTATTGAACAGCTCATCGCCTTTCCCATAGTCGCCTGTTGAAATCAGGTGAGCAGCGTATTGGGCGGTGATCGCTTTTGATGCCTCTTTTTCAACGAGCGGCTGGTAGATGAGTGACGCCAGCTCCACTGGCGAGTGTCCAGCGTTCGAGAGTTCTTTCCAACGCTCGCCTGCCTCGACGATCGTTTTCTTCTCGTCGTCCTCCGTCAGCCGTTCACCCCTCGAATCAGCCTTCTTCGCCAGGTGAATTGCATCATGCATCAACTGGGCACATCCATGAAGGGCGAGATCGAATTCCAGCGTCCAGTTGTTGGATACGCAGACAATTGTGCTACCACCCTGGGCGCGGTCGACCTTCGTTTTGACCAGTGCCTCGCCTTCCTCTGGTGTGTAGTCTTTTTCGAATCGTTTACGGTTGTTCTTGGGAGGAGATATGTAGGTGGCCTCATTGGGAACGATGTCACGATCCGTGATGCAGGCAACAGGAATTGGAATCGCCCAGCCATCAATCGGCTGCAAGATTCGCGCGTAGTGATAAAGCCCAACTCCGCCGACGTTAACGCAAGAAATGCCGTGTTCGTTGAACGAGTATCCTGAAGCTGCAGCCAGAGCGGGCAGCAGCAGCGCTTCTGCTGGCCCTTCCACAATCGCAACGCCGCGAGCGAAGAACAGATTCGCTTTGGTGGCATCGATAAAGCGCCTCAAAAACTCGTAATCGCTTTTCAGCAGTTTGGTCTTCCCGTGAGCTAGGCTGAATAGGTGGGCACGGTTTACCAAGGTCAGGCTTGCGATGTCCGCACCCGCCGCCAGAGATGGGCTGTGGGTAGTCATGATGATCTGAACAGGGCGGCTATCTGGCTCCGCTGCCTTGGAGGTACGTTCAAGGAGCTGCTGAACGCGCTCCTGCAGTTGCGGATGGAGATGGGCCTCGGGCTCCTCGATCAGCAGCAGTCCGAGTTCATCACCTTCCCTCAGCAGAACCAGTTCGGTCGCCATGAACAGAGCGTTGTTATAGCCGAGTCCCCGAATGCACCGTTCACCTGGATCGATGGTGGAGGATGGCAGCAGCGCCAATTCGAAGCGTTCCAGAATGGGCTGCAGGCCCAACTGCGGAGCGATCTGGATACGTGAGGATAGGGCATCGCCGGCAAACGCGAACTTGTTCAGGTAGTTGTCGTTGATGTCGTCCTGGACATCTCTGATGACCTGATGCTCGCCTAGGTGGTGCTGAGCAAACGCCATCAGCCCGACCAGGTTCCTGGGGACGGTAGCTGGAGCCGCTAGGTCGAAGTCATTTTGCTCCTGCCCATCAATTCGCTTATGAGCGCCCAAAATTTGGGACAGCCGAGACTGGCGACCAGGGCGTAGCTCGGCTTCGGCATCTCGAAGGGGGCGTAAGTAGGTGGCTCGGATGAGCTCGCGAACCGCCGTGCCGATCTCTGGCCCCGTGCCGTTCGGGCCCGAGCAGGTGATTGCCTCGACCCGTCCAGGTTTGTTGGCCTTCGGAGGTATCCAACGCGCCTGCAGATAGACGATCAAGCTATGAGACCCGTCTGCTTCGTGGGTCATCCATTCGAGAACGGAAGCTTCTTGCGCGGGGTCCAGGTCCACAAGGGTGGCCTCGATGAACAGGGAGCGGGCTCGTGTTGTGCCCCTGATGTGAAAGTCAGTTTCGAAGAGGCGAATGAACTCGTAGCTGGTTGTCCACAGAACGTAGCGGATCGCGTCTATTACAGAGGTTTTGCCGGAGTCGTTTTCACCGACAAGGATGTTCAGTCCTGGGGCAAGCTCCCAATCAAGTGATGGGGCAACCGTACCGTCGCCAAACGCACGAAAATTTGACGCCCTTATCCGCTTCAAATGCATCTTGCTTCTCCGTCCTGTTGGAAAGCCTGTCCCAAATGCGTAGGGCAGCCCGTGCTCCTATGGGTGTGATTGGCTTTTATCACGGGAGAAAGCGGGTCGGAAGGGTAATTTAGTGGCTGGAAGCCATTAATGAGAGTGGAATGAGGACGCCATGAACATTTGGATGCTCATTCCATGAATACTTGGACACTCATTTCACGGCCATTTGGACAGTGACTTTCCAATGATCCTATCCAAGCCAAAGCATTGCAGCCGGTCCCCGATGGAGTCAGTGAAGCAGCTAAGGGCGCTGAAAACATCAAGATATCCCCCGCAACCTCACTCAGTTGACTAGCAATCTCACGCAGTTGAGAGGTTTGTACGGTACCGGGCATGGCAACGACGGCCAACATCGCGGGCTGCAGCCCAGGCATGCTCGGCTCGCGGTTGCCGCAGCAGTCGCATTTATCGATTTCGTATCGGAAACGCACCGATACCGAGAAGCTTCCGAGCCGGAGAGGTGAAGAGCTTGGCTGAGCAGTCGTTTGGTGGGCCCCATGGGCATTAGCCCCGATCGGCTAGCTTCCCTTCCGACGCTAATAATGTTCCAGCCAGACGGTTCCACATACCTCCATCAACAAACAGTGGGCTGACGTCTGCTGTGGCCGAGAAAAAACTTAACACAGTGTCCGAGATTAGTTGGCCACTACAGCACGAAGGGTCCTGGCGATGTGACGGATTTCAGCGGTTTTCCCTGAGCCTGCTTCGGATGACTCGGTGTTCGTTCAGCAGCTCTGACCAGCGAAGTTTTCCCGTACCAGAAAACGAATGAGAAATGTCCGACTCGTCGGAATCTGGCGTTTGCCCCAATCTCATGAAAAGTGCGGGCAATGGGTATGTGTTTGTCTGCGAGTTCGCTCATGAAAAAGCCTGATTCGTCCTTTGAATTTCGGCGATAAGCGTCAAGAGTGGTCTAGCCATAGAGCATGCACGAATGGCGAGAATCTGCGTAGCGGGTATTAACGCCAACGCTGAATTGACCCACGTGCTGACGTGCGATTAACCCACCCTAAAGTCAACACAAATCCAGTAAAAAGTAGTGATTATCGAGGAGTCTGCCCGTGTCAGTGATATCTCGGCAACTGGGTAAATTCGGCGCCAACGCCAACAGTTGGGGATCTTGTCCGTAATCTTGAGGAGTATGCAGGTCGGTTGAGGACGGTTTGCGCTTAAGGCGATACGTTACTCTACCGTAGTAACAGGCTGAGCTTCGTTGCAGCGGGTATCCGTTGCTGACTGCATTGAGCTTGTGGCAAGGGTCGCGGCAGATCACAATTGGCTAAAATTCACGCCTATGTAGTCAAAACTATTGAAGCTTCTTGTGGTGCAGCTCGTTGAGAGCGATATATGATAGATTAAGATCAAAATAATGGCTGAGTGATTGATAAAGATGTCAAAACTTACGTTGGACCTAACTTACGATATTGATACAAGCAAAACGCTATCTTTTCACTTGACCCGTGCTCAGCTTGGAAGGCTTGAAGTTTTCCTAGGCGGGCCCGCCCATAAAACCATTAAGATCGGAAACTATTATTTTTATTATAGCGGCTCTAAACTAGGGGCCAACACAGATAAAAAACAACCGTCCAAATATGGATGTCACGAGACGCCTGCGCAGATTAAGGCGAAGATTAAAAAACTATTATTTCCGTAATCTAATAAACCATCTCCTTGAGAGTGTTGCCACCTCTACCACCTAATCCTCTTCCAGAAAACGCAGCCCCTTCATCTGCGGTGCCTGAAGCTCCCGGTACTCCCACTGTTGTGTCTACAATGCGCTCCATTGAAGCCAAGTGGATGGGGCGAATCACGAAGGCAGATTTGACTGGGATTCCCAATGTTTGGATCCGACGACAAAGGACCTTGGGGATAGACGCCTTCGACCTGAACATTCTTTTGCATCTGCTGAGCTAATGGTGGGAAGACGAAAATCACCCACACCAATCGAAAGAAATCTTGGTACAAGCCCTGGATGTCTCGCCTTCTACGATTCAACGTCGTATCCGAAGTGAATGCAAGCAGGACAGCGTTGATTGTTAACGCCAACGCTGAATTGATCCACGTGCTGACGTGGGATTAACCCACCCTCAAGTCAACACAAATCCAGTAAAAGTAGTGGTTCGCAAAGAGTCTGCCCGGGTTAGTGATATCTCGGCAACTGGGTCACCTAGGCCTCGACGCCGACAGCCATAGTGGATAGACGCAAGAAAGATAGATGGGAGTGGAGTAGTAAGTATAAAGATGAAAAGGGTGATCCAGCGCCAATGGCTCAGTGTGTGCCAAGCGTCGTGCCAACGCTGCACGCATCTCCGGGCGATTGGAGTTTGAGTTCCAGAGGCCGTTCTGCTGCGCAACGCACACCATGGCGTATTCATTTTCGGCGGCAAGGTCTGTGGCGCAGGCGATGATGCAATCGAGGAGTTCATCGACGAGTGCGGTGGTTGCGTAATGTTTGATCGGATTGATGCCGCGAATCAGCAGTGCAGGCTCGTTGCGGATGGTTAGGGTATACAACTGTACATTCACCACCAGACGCCCCCGTCGCTCGCTGAAGATATTCAGGTGAAAGTGATCGTCTCTTTCGAAAAGCCCGCGGTTGATGTCCGTGCAGATACCCGTCGTTGATTTAGCAAAAAAAGATGCTGCATTTTTTGAAAGATAAATTCTGATGCGATCATAAGGTTTGCGCTGTTGATTGATTAAATAGCGATAGCCTTGCAAATGCGCGACGAATCCTCGGTTGAATCGTTTCAAACCTGCACGCTCGACATGCGCGCAATGATCCCTTAGTTCGCACAGCGTATGGTTCAGTTAGCTGAAGCCGGCGGTAATCGGCCTGAATATGGTATAGATCGTCTCGGCGAGCGCTGGGCTCGTATCACGTTCGCCACCCGTCGATAAGGGCAATAGCGGATTGTTGCCCAGCACGCGCTGGCTGGCTTTCAGATTGCTCAGGTACAGCTCATTGACGAGGGACGCAGGGTCGTCGCAAACCAGGCACCGTGACAGCCAGTAAGGCGTAGTAAGACCATGATTCACAGCGTTTTCAAGTTTTTTGGTCTGAGCGATAGCGGCGATTGCATCTGCGGGTGCCATCGCGGCCAGGGTCGTCAGTAAGGTAGCGAGTTCAGTCGGGGTTCTGGCAATTACATTACGCAGAAGTGTGCGAAGCCGCCCCTGGGTGTCTTTGTCGCGTCGGTGTTCAAACAGGCTTTCCAGTGCGTCAATCGCGCCGGGGTGTATAAATACAAGCTGGCGAACGTCCGTCAGGATTCTTTGATAGACGAATACAGCCAGTAGGCGGTCACGGCTGGCGTTGCTATCAAGCAAACGCTTGGCAGATGGGTTGCCCAGTACGGTCCACAGCAATTGGAACAGTTCCACAGGACAAGCGGCGCCGCAGGACTCTGGATGCAGTTGTGCCTGGAGTGAGAGAAAGCGTTGCGCCATGCCTTGGTCAATGCCGTAGTGATTCAGGGCTGGCTCCATGTAACGCAACGCTGCCTGGGCTGAGGTTCGGGCAGTTGCGATGACCTGCAAGGGGTTGAACCCCTGCAGGGATTGCTCGACCAACAGCATCTGATATTTGGATTCCAGTTTTGAATAAGCCTCGTAGGCGTCGGCGTGTTCTGGGTCGGTACAAGGCTGAAGCTCTTGTGCGAGGGCTCGGCCTCGTCTGGGCGGGGAGGCCCCCTCCAGGTTCCTTTTGACCGCGTCCAATGACAAACTCAAGGTAGAAGCCATGTCATTCAGTGATCCCTGAGCGCTTTTGAGACGTCCGCGCATGGCGATCCGTTGCCTAGCAGTTTGCTCAAAAGGTTCGGGGGATTGCAGCTCGCCGATATGGTCGGTTATGTGAATCGAAGGGTGGGTCTGCAGCATCAGGGTAGACCAGTGCACGTCGGCCCCATCCAGTCGCCAAGGCGTGTCGGGGGCGAACAGTTCCACTACCTGCCGGGCGATGGCGCTCAATACTACGTCATAGGCGTCAGGGCAGGGTTGGTGATGGGCAATCACGACATGCAGCAAGTCAGGTAGGCTGCCGACGCCGTCGATAAAGAAGTAAAACCGCTGGGTGCCAAACATTAATTGTTCGGTCGTATAGGCACTGAACAACTGCGAATCGCACTCGCTGCTGTCGGTAAGCGCAATCAACTCGCGAACCCGTTGCTGTTCATGGAAGCCCAGTGACGCGGGCGGCGGAAGTTGCACAAAACCTTGTCGCTCAAGGTGCAGCCTGATGAGTGCAACGAGTTGACTGTCCTGGTGCCGGCGATGCCGGTGAAAACGGCGGATTTTTGCCTCTGGACTTGGCACGAGGTCGATTTTTTGCGCTGGAAAAAGAATCGAAAATTGCTCCAGAACTACCTCGTATTGATCCGGATGAATTTTCGGGTCGACGCTGCCCTTGAGCGCATCCGGCCGAATTCTTAATCGGCCACTAACTGAAACGATATCTGCCTGGCGAATCTGGGCCGTCGCATCTCGCAGCGCCGCGTCCAAGACAATCACTTGTAATGAAAAATAGTGGCTGGCCACCCGCAGAAAGGTCATGCCGCCCAGCTGTCGTACCGCTTCGCAGCGCCCATTAAGGGTGATGGTCTGATCTTTATGCTTATCCAGCTCATCCGGATATAGAACAAGCGAAGCTTCAGGCTTGTCAGCCGTTTCAGTGAATTGGCCCATTATAATGATCGTCCCCTATAAAGTGTGCATCGACACGGCGACAGTGACTGTTATCACTAGGCGATGGTCAGCAATTCATCCAATGCTTGATGGAAGTCCGCCAACAATGTCTGGGCGTTTACCGGGGAAATCGCATCGCGGTAATAGGACAGGCTGCCGACCAACCCCCTATCGGTGCGCACCGTGTTCAGTGACACATCGGTCTTGATGCCTGTAGACGGCACCGCGATACCCTTCAGCGGCGCAGCGCCCAATTGCCGCTGCCGTGACGGATAGTTATGGTGGTTGTACCAATAGGGAAACCTGGAGCCATAGGCACCCGAGCGCGGTGAGCAGTTAGCTTCAAAAATGTGTGGCGGTAGCGAGGCATGGCCGTAGGCATCAAGCACACAGTGATTGATCTGCTCAAGCAGGCGTAAGGAAGGTGACCAGTGACTAAGCTTGGGTCTGATCACCATGGGATGAACGAAGTACCACACCACCGATTCAAGGGCCGCGTCGCTCCGATTGGCGACCGGAGAGCGCACATACAGATCCTCGACGCCGGTGTTTCGGGCCAGTGCTACCAGGAATGCGCTCAGGATAATGGTGGACAGGCTGAAACCGCTGCGGTTGCACAGATGCTCTATAGCGGGATATTGCGCATCCAGGTTCAGCGCAATGACCGCGCTGCGAAACGTAAACTGGTCCGGTCGCTGGCCAGCTCCGCGCAAGGCAAAAGGTTCGGGCAAATGTTCAAGCGCATGTCGCCAGAAATCCATATGCTTATCCAGCAACTTGTCGGTAAACCGTTGCTGCTGGGCATCCGTATAGTCTGAGTAACTTAGGCAATATAAGGCCTGTTCGGCTGCGCCGGTGCCTAGGGGTGCCTGGTAGTACGCGCATAGCTGGTCCATCAGCACCGCACCTGACCAGCCATCGAAGGCAATGTGGTGAGCAGTAATAATCAGCACATCGTCGGCCCCGGGGCGTTGAACATAGGCGGCCCGGACCAAAGGGGGCATGCTCAGGTCGAAGGCGGTCAATGAAGCTTGCACCACCAGGTCTTCAACGGTATCGCTGAACTGACTTTGCGGCTCAAGCTCAATGAGCTGGAACGGTAATTTAAAATCATTCATGGCGTGTTGCGTACGGCGCCATTGGCCGCGTGCGTTTAGCGTGAAGCTGCAGCGTAGTGCGGGTTGCTGTGCAAGCACTGCAGCGAATGCTTCGCGCACCTTAATCGCTGAACATGCGCCTTCAATGTAGAACGCCAGCACTACGTTTTCCAAATAGGCCGGGGTTTGCGCAGGTTTATCTAGGATCTCGAGCTGAGCCAGCCCAGGCGTCTCTTCACCCATTCGCCTGCGCCAGGCATATGCGTCAAGCTGCACACTGTTCTTTCCGCATGGCTAGCACCTTCGCCCAGCAGCTTCACTTGTTGAGCCAGCACCGGATGATCGAAGATATCCTTGGGGCTCAGATCGACGTTGAACAGGTTCGCAATCCTTCCAAGCAGCATCATCACTGAGAGAGATGTGGCCCCGCATTCAAAAAAATGACTGTCAGAGGAAATCGTCTGCTGATTGAGAACTTCCGTCCAGATGCTGTGCAATTGTAAGGCCGTCGAGGTTTGCACGTCGATTACGGTTGGGCCGGTATCCGGTTGGCAAGCCAGTTCACGCAACGCGTTATGATTGATTTTGCCATTTGGCAGCAGTGGTAGCTCGGTAAGCTCATACAACCGGTTAGGGTGCATGTAGGACGGGAGTTCAATGGATAGGGCCTGCCTGATGCTTTGCTCAACGGCTTTTGCGTCTGCATCGGCCTGTGGGACATACGCCACGCAAATCTGCTTTTCTTCGCTGTAGATCGTATCAATGTACACGGCGGCGCAACGCACGCCGGATGTCTGCCGCACGATTTCTTCTATGGCCAAGAGCTCTACCCGGTGCCCGTTGACCTTGTGCTGGCTATCGTGCCGTCCCAGGTAGTAAAGATCTCCCGAGGGTGAAAAAAAACCAATGTCGCCCGTTTTGTAAATCCGTATGGCGTGTCCATCAATGCTGAGCGATGTGAAGCGCAGCTCCTTTTCATGAGGGCTGTTGACGTAGCCAATGGCGACACCGGGCCCCGCAATGACGATTTCTCCCTCTTGATGCGGTTGAACAACAGGTTCCCCCTGCTCATCCAGCAGGTGCACCTGCATACCGCGAATGGGTTGGCCGATGGGGGGAGGCAATGCCCTGTCGGCATCGGGGTTCACCCGCCAGAAAGTTGCCTCTATGGTGGTCTCAGTAGGCCCATACAGATTAACCAACGGGGCGCGAGTTTTCGCGAAGAACAGGTCCACCAGCTCCCAGGTCAATGACTCACCGCCGCAAAATACCAGGCGGCAGGGGATGTGTTCGAACTGCCTTAGTCGAACCAGCTCGCGCAGCAGTATAGGTACGAACTGGGCGATGGATATATGTTCCTGCTGCAGTGTCAGCAAAATCCCCAGCGGATGTTTGGCATAAGCTGCGGGGAGCATGACGGTACATGCCCCAGCCGCGAGCCCCGTCCATAGCTCCCAAACCGACGCATCAAACGCTACCGAAGTGCGTTGCAGGATGATGTCAGCCTCCGTAACAGCGAACGCTGCCATGAACCACTGCGTATGATTCAATAACGCGCCGTGGCTGATCAGCACGCCTTTGGGGGCGCCGGTAGAACCCGAGGTGTAAATACAGTAGGCACATTCACTAGGCCGTGGCCGAGTTATGTTTTTAAGTGTGTAGGCTTGGCTGAAAATTGAGTGTGGGTTGACAGTTATTGCACCAAGACTCTGAGTACGGAATGCCGCTGCATCGCTGAAAATATACTCAACCCTGGCGTTATCCAGGATGTTTTTGATTCTTTGCTCTGGGTTGTCGATGTCGATAGGAAGATAGGCACTTCCATGCTTCATTATCCCTAGGCAGACAGCCATTAGCTGTACGGTTCTTTCCATAGCGACTGCAATAATAGCATTGCGTGGGACGTCGTTATGCTCTAGGTAACCGGCAATCAGATCTGCCTGCATGTCCAAGTGCCGGTAGGTCAAGCGCTGCGTCCCACATTTGACGGCGATACGATCTGGAGTGGAATCCACGTGATATAAGATCATGTCTAAGATGCTGTCGTAAGTACCATGATTCATATCAACTTTCTCCTGAAGTAGATAATAGCTGGCAGCGCAATATTTATCCTGCTGAATAGGCAGTCGCTCTGCAACTACCAATTTTGGTAGTTGCGCAGCTTTCGTTGCACAGTATGCTTTGTCTATTAGCGCTGCAGTGCGGCAAATTATGCTGGCGAAGTTTTACTAGAGTAATAATTCATGTTTTCAAATTATCTAGGTGTCGCTAAAAGCATTTCTTACATGTCAGTTCCGATAGCCGTCGGAATCGTTATCCAATCGTTATATTTGCTTATCGATTTGTTTTTCGTCAGCCACTTGGGGGCAAATGCAGTCGCAGGTGTTACATCGACTGCCACTGCCGCACTGCTCCCCGGCATGCTTGGGCAACTTGTGGGTATCGGAGCGGTTGCGTTGATCGGTCAGGCATTGGGCGCCGGCCATTTTGCCCATGCGCGACGGATCTTTATTCATGCGGGGCTGATGGCTGTGCTTTGCAGTGGCGCCGTAGTCGTTGCCGGATACATGGGAGGGGCTCAAGTGCTCTCCAGGTTGGCCTCGGGCGCAGCGGCCCAGCAGATGGGCGAGTCCTATTTGAACGGTTACCTACCAGGGTTGGCGCTGCAGATAATTATGACTGTCGCGACTTTCGGGCTGCGTGCTGCTGGAGAGCCATATGGGCCATTGATAGCTCAATGCGTTTCAGTGCCTGTCAATCTCGTGCTGGCGCCTTTGTTGATTTTCGGAGTGCCGGGTGTAAATGGGATGGGGACCTTCGGCGCCGGCCTGGCTACAACAATCGCCACTGCGGTTGCTGTCGTGATAATTCTTCGCAGGGCATTTGACCGCTACCGGAAATTTGACCAACCACGAATAGCCTTTCGCTGGGAATACTCAATTGCACGAAAAATCTTTTCGGTTGGACTGCCTGCCGGCTTGGAAACCTTAGTTATTTATATGTACACCGGCCTGATGTATTGGGCCGCTGCAAAGTTAGGCGCGCCTGTTCAAGCGGCGATCGGTATAAGCCTGATGCTCATCCAAGCACTTTTCATCCCGTCCGTTTCTGTGGCGCATGGCTGCGTACCTGTTGCTGCGTACTACATGGGTGCGGGTGACATGGGCAAGGTAAAAAAAATATATGTTGTCGCATTCGCGCTAGTCAGCAGCGTGATGAGCTGCCTGACGTGGGTATGCAGTGTATGGGGAAATAATCTGGTGTCATTTTTTTCCAGTGACCATCAAGTTCTTGATGAAGCAACCTATGTGCTGGCGTGCCTGGCCTTGAATTTTGTTACCTCGGGATTAAGCCATATCAATAGTTCGATATTGCAAGCGGCCGGGCGCACCATCTGGTCGCTGCTGGCTATTTGCACGCGTTTGGCAATATTCGTTGTGCCCTTGTATCTGTTGGTCGGCGTAAATCAAGTCACGTTGCAGCGCTTGTGCCTGCTATCCAATCTGGCTTTCTTTTTCCAGGCGCTGGTCGGCAGTTACGCGGTGTACCTTGTCATTAAAACTCCTACTTTTGCAGCATCAGCGCCTGAGGTCGCAATTTCATGCGGGTTTGATTCGTTGTTAATGAACAAGGAGCGACAGGACTCATGAGCAACTCAACAAACTTTGAAAACAGATGGCATTCGGCGTCTGAACTGAAGCAGTTCGAAAATCGCTACGCGATCAGCTCAACGTTATTGAGGGAGTACAAGATTTTTTTGTCGAATGATGTTATGTCAGAGTCATCTGAGCTACTTGCATCCTTCATTGATACACGCTGCGCGATGGTGATCTATACCCCTACCGTAAACGCGTTATATGGCGATGCCATTCGTCGAAAGTTTGCTCAGCTCGACGGCGGGGAGCGGGTTTGTTTTTTTGAACTAGCCGTCACCGAGGAAAATAAAGATATCACTATGTCGCTTGAGGTTTGTCGTTTAGCCAAGGGGATCAATTTGCCCCGCCATGGTCAGATTATCGCAATTGGTGGCGGCGTATGCATGGATATCGTCTGGTTTGCGGCGTCTATCTACCGGCGCGGAGTCAGGTGCATAAAAATACCAACGACCTTCATTGGCATGATTGACGCTGCGGTCGGTATCAAAAATGGCATTAACTATGAAGGGAAAAAAAGTGTCCTCGGCTCGTTTTATCCGGCGGAGTACACTGTCGTATGTCCAAGCTTTCTGAACACTCTCGCAGCAGAGCACTTGAAAGCAGGGTTTGCCGAAGCGATCAAAATAGCCATCATCAAGGATCCAGTGCTGTTCCGACAGTTGGTCAACGTTTCAACTAACCTGTATGAGGAAAAGCTTCAAGGCGGCACTGGCTGGGACGCGATTAATCGGTCGGTAGCTGGCATGTTGACGGAGTTGTCGGAGAATCTTTATGAACTTGATAGTTACCAGCGCTATGTCGATTTCGGCCACACATTCAGCCCCCATATCGAATCGGCGACCGCCTATAAAATCAGCCATGGTGAAGCGGTCGCAATCGATATTGCGTTGTCAGCCGTCATCAGTGCCCAACGCTCGATACTGGCCTGGCAAACCTGCGATCTTATCGTCAATACCCTGAAGAGCGTAGGGCTGCGCGTCACCGTTCCGGCTGAAGTGGATACGCCTGCACTTTATGATTCCCTAGCCGCGGTAGTTGCCCATCGTGCCTGTGCGCTTAATCTGGTTATTCCTGTCGCAATTGGCACGGTTGCCTATCTGGAACAGTGGCAAGAGTTAACGCGTGATCAGTTGCAACAGGCCGTGACTTACCTGGCTGTTAATAATGACTAATTTAGGCTGCGCAACCTGGAGTTTGCCTGAGTCCTGCCAGCCTGCTGCGTTGCCCGAACATCTGATGCTGCATGCGGGCGTTCAAACGGTAGCGCAGCTGCGTCTTCTACGGGCATGTCCAGTGAATGATGAGCAAGCGCTGAATGCCTGCCTGGGCGGCTACAACGGTCGCCAGCAAGTCAGTGCCATCGGCTTGAACCTGATTGAGGCGTTCGGCCTGAACGGTCAGGGCGCACGCGGCTTTCAAACTGAGTTTTTTGAAAGTGCCGTACATATTGTCAAGCAAGCAGCTTTTCTGGAAGTGCCAGCGGTGTACATCCCCAGCTTCAATAAAAATGAAATAGTGCGGCCGAGTGACTTCACCGCGACCGCAACATTTTTCCGGCGACTGTGCCGCGCCGTACGGGGGCTGCCCGTGATGATTGCCAGTGAAAACAGTTTATCTGCACGACAACAATCTGCACTGGTGGAGCGGGTAGACGAACCAAACTTCAGAATCCTGCTAGATATCTTCAACCCGTTGCGTTGGGGACATTCGGTTGAAGAAATTCTCTGTTCAGTGCATCCCCATCTGCTCGACCAAGTACATATAAAGGACGGTATCTTGCCAGACTATGACAATGTTCCGCTTGGGCGGGGTGAGGGCAATGTCGCAGGGATTATCGACACCATAGAACGTCTTGGATTTTGCAATACCTACGTCTTGGAAAATAACTATTCCTTGTTGTCCATCGCTGGATTGACTGCGGACATCGACTTTGTGCGCTCTCATTTATCTGGTACCCAAAGAACTTTGTAATAGAGGCGCAAGACAAGTGATGTTTGAACAACAGAAACTGCGTCGGCTGTTAGAGCAGGCAGAGCCAATAGACAGGGTTTCATCTTGCCAGTCTCTCGGCTGGGAAGACCTCTATTGCGTGTTCATCAATCGCTTAGCTACAGCGCCGCAAGACCACAGCCATCCTCTGGCTTCGGCAGCGCCCGAATGCGGTCCACTGGCCAGCGTAGGGTTTATCGTAAAAGATAGCATTGACGTTATCGGGTTTCCGACAACCAACGGCACTACGGCCCTGAACAATAACTATCCGTCGTCTGATCATCCACTGGTCGCTCGTCTTAAATCCATGGGCGGCGTCTGTCTTGGCAAAGCCAACCTCGATGAAATGAGCTATGGCTGGGCATCAGACAACGCCTATTTCGGGCAAGTGATCAACCCGACGTTTCCTGAGCATTCTCCAGGCGGCAGCAGCGGCGGATGTGCTGCCGGTGTGGCGGGCGGTGCTGCCTGTTTCGCGGTTGGTGAAGATACCGTGGGGTCTGTGCGAATCCCTGCGGCGTTCTGTGGTGTCAGTGCTTATAGAGCGCTTTCTACGCTGCCGACCAGCCATGATGTTTGTCCGTTGACATCCTCCGGCTACGATCAAATAGGGCTGATTGCTCCCTCACTCGGTGATATCTCCCTGCTCGACAGCCTCATTTATGATTATGAAGAGTTGCCCGCCTTGGCGCCTGGCGAACTATCTATTGCCGTCGCCGCCAATTTCTCGCTGTCAGCACTGGCGCCGGAGGTTGAAGCATGTATGCATGATGCGATCTTCAAGCTTGCCGGCGCCGGAGCCACGCTGGTGATGCAGGAGGTGCCAGACTCATTTGGCTCGGCAGCCTGCGCATTAACCACGATCGTTAACCATGAATTTTCGCCCGCGTTCAATAGCTACCTAGAGAGTAGGGCAGTTGAACCTGCGACGCTGGAGGAACTTCTTGAACATCAGCAAACCCCAGCCAGCCGTCGCATCAGAGCACTGACACTCCCATCGGGTAGACCGGGACAAGCTGTATATGAGCGTGCCCGGCTCACTGCAAATCGAATAGAGCAGGACGTGTTCGATTATTTCAAGCAGACCCCTTGCCAAGTGCTCATCCATCCTACTGTCGCAATCAATGTAGCCGCCTCGGACTTTCACAGCCAAGCATTGATAGATCCTTTTGCACTGGCCCGGCATGTATCGGTCGCAGCCTGTGCCCGGACCATTGCGATGAACTTTTCCGTGACTGGTCCAGGAGGATTGCCGGTGGGTATTGAAATGTTATGTGCACCGGCAATTGCTCCAAAGCACGCATTTGCAATCTGCCGCACTATCGAATCTATCGTTAAAAGCTGAAACAGCACGAGGGACAGTAGTAAGCCCTGTCATCTACGTTACGAGGCGAGGTTTTATGAGACTTCTAAATGTTGAGATTGAAATAAATTCACGGTGTAACCGTAAATGCAGCTATTGCCCTGTTTCGATCATGCCATTCCCTCAAGTGCCACGCTTGATTCAAGAGAACGTGCTATCTGCCTTTATCGAGCGGCTTGTTGAAATAGACTTCGATGGCAGGATCTCATTTCATTTCTATAACGAGCCGTTAATCCATAAAGGACTGGAGGATATTATCCGACGTATTTTGGCGGCGGTGCCGAAATGCCGTCCTGTGTTGTTCACCAATGGGGACCTGCTGACCCAGCAGCGTTATGACTCGTTGATTGAGGCTGGCCTGCAGATGATAGTTATCACCTCCCACAGTGGTAAATCTCATCCACCCCGGCCCAGGCAGGTGGTTCAGTTTTCGGACGACCTAGTGCTGACCAATCGCGGTGGAACCATGGAAGACCTGCCCAAGGCCACTAGCGAGGATATCTCGCAGCGATGCTTTGCGCCGACAGAGATGTTGATCGTCACCATTACTGGCGATGTAGTTCTCTGCTATGAGGACGCCCATCGCAGCCACGTCATGGGCAATATCTGTGAGCAATCCATCGATCAGATCTGGAATAGCCACGATTACTCGCGCATCCGAGCTGCGTTGGAAGTCGGCAATCGTAAAGGTGCCTGTGAGATGTGCACGCACTGCACAAACCGCGCTCATACCACAGTAGGTATGTCAGACCGATCCGAACCTTTTTGGGACCTCATTTCCTGAGCGCATGCTCTCAACCAGGCACTTTTCAGTCTAAAGGTAAGACCCATGACTATGCACATTGACGCCTCAAGCCATCCTATCGACACTCCAGCAGAAGCAACTGTAACCTGGCCCAAATGGCCTTCACACGACAGTGGCACGCTGAAAATCGTCAGTGAGGTCCTGGAATCAACACGCTGGACAATCAGTGGTGCCTACACAGGTCAGGAGGCGTACGAGCGACGTTTTGCCAGGGCGTTTGCCGATTACTGCGGCACGCTGTATTGCACACCCGTCACCAGCGGCACTTCCGCGCTCACCGTTTCACTACTGGCTCTTGGGGTCGGAGCTGGGGATGAAGTCCTAGTGCCTGGACTGACCTGGGTCGCTTGCGCCTCCGCCACCTGCAGCGTTGGCGCGGTTCCGGTTCTGGTCGATATAGATCCTACGTCTCTGGCGATGTCGCCTCAAGCCGCCGAGGCGCGGATCAACGCCAGGACCAAGGCGATCCTGCTGGTGCACCCTTCCTGCCGAACAGCGGACATCGATGCCTTCCTGGATATTTCCACGCGTCACAAAATTCCATTGATCGAGGATTGCTCTCAAGCTCACGGAGCTATGTGGCGGGGCCGCAAGGCCGGGTCATTTGGGGCGTTGGGATGTTGCAGCATGCAACAAGCCAAGGTGCTGACCTCGGGCGAGGGCGGTGCGGTGGTGACCTCGGATCCGGTGCTAGCAGAAAAGCTTGAGCAGTTGAGAGCCGACGGGCGACTATTTTCGGGTACACCTGTGGAGAGTCGCCTGGAGCTGGTCGAACGAGGCGCGGTACAAGGGCAGAACTTTTGCCTGACGGAATTTCAGTCAGCCATATTGCTTGACAGGTTGCAGCATCTGGACGAGCAGAATTCGCAGCGAGAAGTGTGCGCGGAGACCTTGCAAGCGTTGTTCAAAGGAGAGGAAGATTTCATCACCTTCCTGCGACGTGATCCACGCAATACGCGCTGTACTTATTACAACCTGGTCATGAAGGTTGGCCTGGAAAAATATTTCCCGGGGTGCACGATCGATGCCCTCGCTCTCGCCATGACCGAAGCGTTGAATGTCCAGGTAAGCCCACTTTATCAACCGATGAATTCGTTCAGGCTGTACAACCCGCTGTCAAGTCCGAGAATCAAAAACTTTTTGAACAAGCTCGATTTCGAGCCCGCGCGCTATCCACTGCCCCAGGCTGAGTCCGCTCGGCTGTATCACATCACTCTACCAAATTGGGTCCTGCTGGGCGGCGCCGACTCGGCGCATCGCATCGCGAAGGTTCTCAGGACCCTGGCCGCGCAGCCGCACAAGGTGCTCGCCGCTCGCCAGGCTCCCACGGCTGACGCGTTCTAAATATCACTCAACAGGGTACAGATCATGAAAACCGTGAGTGTCACCATTGTCGGGCTCGGGCCTCGAGGGCTTTGCGTGCTGGAGCGTATTTTGTCGCTGGCGGCACGGCGCCCGCAACAGCAGGTTCAAATTGTGATCGTGAACAGAGGTCTGCCAGGCCAGGGGGTACATGGCCAAACCCTGTCCGACAGATTCTTGCTCAATACAGTGGCAGGCCTGTTGACCTTGATCCCCGGCGACGAATTCCAACCGTCATTGGTCAAAGGCGTGTTCGCGGATTTTCTGCCCTGGTTGAAACAGCAGGGCGTGGCCGCGGAAAGTGGCGCTTATGTGCCACGCCGCTGGTTTGGAGCCTATAGCCACGCGCTGTACCTGCTGTTGTTGGAACGCTGCCCGCTCAATTGCCAAGTAGAATACGTCGATGACGAGGCCGTCGATATACAACAGGATGGCCAGAAAGAGGTGACTCGTCTTCTGAGCCATCGCAGCATTGTCAGCGACTATGTGGTAATTGCCGTCGGCCACTTGCTGCCGGTGGCCAATCGCGCCGAAACGATCACGGACATCTACCAGGCCGGACTCGATCGCCAGGATATCCCGGCCGGCTGCACCGTCGGAATCCAGGGTTTTGGCTTGACTGCCATGGATGCGATCGCGGAGTTGACCCGAGGCCGGGGTGGTGTATTTGCCGACGGTGTCTATAAGGCATCAGGCACTGAACCCGTCATTGTCCTCTTTTCGCGCAGCGGCTTGCCGTCGCGGGCAAGGCCTGTCGATGACGGCCGCGCTGACTTTGAACCTGAACTGCACTTCGATGAGCAAGCGGCGCTGGCGTTTCGCGAGCAGCATGGTTGCGGAACGATCAATTTCATGACGCAAATTTATCCTTTACTCGCTCAGGACGTGGCACGTGTCGCACTTGAACGGGAGGTTCCGGCTGAAACGGCAACGGCGTTGATGAGTGGCATGCTATGGGCTGAGCTCCCCCAGGCAAGTAGCGAAGAATACGCTGCCGGTGTAGTTCAGTTCGTCACCGGTGATTTGCACCAAGCGCGCCTTGGCCTGGCGGGCAGCGCGCAAAAGCGCGCCCTGGAAGTCTTAATGAGCGCCCGGGAATCGATCAGGGCCATCGTGAATCATGGCGGGCTGACTCCATCCTCCCATAGTTGGTTCTACAACCACTTTGCCTCTGCAATCAATCGCAACGTGATCGGCCCCCAGTATGACCGGCAGGAAGAGTTGCTGATGTTGATTGACGCGGGGGTTGTTTCAACACCACTGGGACCTGCACCTGAACTGCATTGGCTATCAGAAAAGCAATGCTGGAATGTGCAATCGACGGTATTCGCCAACCCGGTAAGCATCGATCTGGATTACCTACTGCACGGTTACACCGCCCAACCGACGTTGAAGAACCCAACAAGCGCCCTCTTCGCCGCGCTGGTGGAGCGCGGGCGTGTGCATCCACGTCATGGCTCGTGGCTCGCGACCCCAGGGGTTGCGGTCAGTTCCGGATCACAATGCATAGCGGCCCACGGCACGGCACAAGCACGGTTGTTCGCTACCGGCGTGATGAGTGAAGGCAGCACCTATTACAACTGGTATGTGCCCACTAGAGTGGGTAAATCCAGGCCGTTCGTAGAGGCGCAACGCATCGCTTGTGCCATCTGGGGAGGTGATAATTTATGAGCGGAATGGAGCGCAAGATCGCCTGGGTAACTGGTGCCAGCTACGGCATTGGCCTGGCGATCGCCGATGCCTTGAGACAGGCGGACTACACCGTCGTGACCCTGCAGCGCAGCGGTGGTGATGTCGACTGTGATTTCTATCAGGCTTGCGATATGGATCAGGCCTGGAGTGCCGCCGAAAAACTCACCGGCCCTCCGGACCTGATGGTATTGAACGCTGGCGCCTGTGTTGATGACGACTTCATCAACACCCACCTATCGACATTGGAGTCCAACTTTGCGTTGAACGTCTTCAGTCCGCTGTTGCTGGCCCGACTGGCTATCCGCAGCTGGCAAGTCCAGGGCAGGATGGGTCATGTCATTTTCATCGGCTCACAGGCGGCGCTGCCAGGGGCCAGGCAGACAGGCAATACCGTTTACACTGCCGCCAAAGGCGCCCTGCATGCGCTGATCGGGCCGCTGGCCTGGGAGTGTGGCCCGACCATTAGGATTAATTGCATTGCGCCGGGTGACGTGATGACTCCAGGTGAAGAAAGGAGCCTTCAGGCGAGGTCGGACAAGACTGGAACGCAAGTGCAGGCATTGATCGCCCTGGCTGCGGAAAATACGGCTCTCAAACGCTGGGTAAGGCCTGAAGAGGTTGCCCAGGCGGTGGTCTTTCTCGAACGATGTGACGCAATGACCGGAACGCTGTTGAACCTGAGCGCCGGCGCCTGCATCCATTGAAGGCTCCGATCACAGCCGCGTCACGTAGGGCAATTGCGCAGTGACCGCATAGCCGCTACATGAGGGATCATTGTGTAGGGTCTTGTGATATTTACCATTTTTGAAGTGCAACGCAATGCCGTCATCGACGGCGTAGGCAGGATTAATGTGTTGGTTGCAAATCAGTTCGACAAAGGAAGTCTCTCGCCTCTCTTCTGAATTGAAATGCGGACACAGCGCGCCGCGGAGCAAGCCCAAACCATGGATCAACGCGAACGTACCTCCGGAATCCGAATGGCCAAAATCGAACCAGCATATGGCGCCAGCGCTGACGC
>Ga0157370_10001841_pt1 | contig 26158 bp, 25 predicted proteins | sample C35metaG_FD_113463 | JGI IMG/M metagenome (GOLD analysis project Ga0157370, IMG submission 113463) | Corn rhizosphere microbial communities from Kellogg Biological Station, Michigan, USA - C3-5 metaG | ecosystem: Host-associated > Plants > Roots > Rhizosphere > Soil | place: USA: Michigan...
CCTCCCCGTTCCGGGGAGGATCCTTGTTGCTGCTCCCGCCGCCAATCCCGGCGCCAGCTTCGCCTTCCCGCGTTCCTCGTCGCCGATCGCATCCATCACCGGCGTACGGCCGAAACTTTCGATCAGATCGGCCAGGTCCTCGGTCGCGAGCGGGCGGCCGCATTGCTTGGCGTGCGCGGCGGCCGCGATCAGCGCCTCGGGCTCGCCCGCGAAGCTCAATATCTCCGAGGCGAGGCATTCGGGCGTGAAGGCGGACTGGGCGATCGCGCGCGCGCCGCCCTCGACCGCCATTTCATGCGCATTGGCGGTCTGGTGATCGTCCATCGCGCTGGGCAGCGGCACGAGGATGGCGGGGCGGCCGGCGACGGTCAGCTCGGCGATGGTCGAGGCGCCGGCGCGGGCGATGACGAGATGCGAGGAGGCAAGCACTGAAGGGAGGTCTTCCAGATAAGTGGTGAGTTCGGCGGTGATGCCGAGGCTTTTATAGGTAGCGCGAACCGTCTCGATATCCTCGGGCCGGCATTGTTGCACGACCTTTAGCCGCGCGCGCAGGCTTTCGGGGAGCAAGCCGAGCCCGGCGGGGACGACCGTCGAGAGGATGGTGGCACCCTGGCTGCCACCGGTGACGAGCAGGTTCAGCGGTGTGTCGGGCCCGTAATCGGGAAAACGCTCGCGCCCGATCGCCTTCACTTCCTCACGCACCGGATTTCCGACCAGGTGCGTCTTGGACGCGAATTTGGGCTTCAATCGCTGGACGTCGGGGTAAGCGGTCGCGATCGCATCGACACGACCCGAGAGCAAACGGTTGACGCGGCCGAGCACCGCATTCTGCTCGTGCACCGCGGTGCAGATGCCGAGATCGAGCGCGGCGAGCAGAGCGGGCAGTGCTGGATAGCCGCCGAAGCCGACCACCACGGTCGGCCGGAAATCGCGATAGAGCTTGCGCGCCATCTCGCGCCCCGCGCGGATGCCGAGCCAGGCCTTGATCCAGCCGAGCGGCCCGCCCGCGGGCCGCCCGGCCGGCATGACATGCGTCTCGATATCGCCGAACAGGCCGGGGATGCGCTTGCCGCGCTCGTCGGTGATCAGGGCGACGCGATGGCCGCGGCGCGCCAGCTCGCCCGCCAGCGCATGCGCCGGGACCATGTGCCCACCGGTCCCTCCGGCGGCGAGGACATAATGCCGTATGACCTTCACTTCGCCCCCTGGCCTCCCCAGGTCACGATGTAAGGCGAGCGCAACAGGAACGGATTCTTGCGCGTGAAGGCGAGCAGGAGCCCGAAGCCGATCGAAAGCGCGATCATCGACGAACCGCCGTAGGAGATGAAGGGCAAGGTCATGCCCTTGGACGGGGCGAGATGCACGTTGACCAGCATGTTGATGATCGCCTGCAGCCCGAACTGCGTGACCAGCCCCGCGCTCGCGAAGAAGAGGAAGCGGTCCTCCTCGTGCAGCAGGCGAATGAAGACGCGCATCACGATCGCGAGGAAGATGATCGCGATGGCGAGGCAGGCGATCAGCCCGAATTCCTCGCCGATCACCGAGAAGATATAATCGGTATGCGCCTCGGGCAGGCCGAACTTCATCGTGCCCGCGCCGGGTCCGCGCCCGATCAGGCCGCCGTGCGTGATCGTGCGATAGGCCGCGACCATCTGATAATCGTCGACCTGCTTGGACGCGTCGCCGATCTTGAGGAAGGCGTTGATGCGCATCGTCGCGACCGGATAGAAGAGATAGGCCATCACGATGGCGCCGACACCGCCCGCACCGAGCGCGCCCAGCCACTTCATCGGCACGCCCGACAGCGTGAGCAGGACCAGCCAGACCGAGACGAAGATCACGGTCTGGCCGAAATCGGGCTGCTTCATCAGGAAAGCGGCGATGACCGCCAGCAGCGTGAAGCTGATCGGCACGACCGGCAGCTTGGCATCCTTCTCCTTGAGCGAGAGCAGCCAGGCGACCGCGACCGTGAAGAGCGGTTTGAGGAATTCGGACGGCTGGACCTGGATCGGGCCGAAATAGATCCAGCGCTGTGCGCCATTCTTTTCCGCGCCGCCCATGATCGGCACCATGATCAGCATCAAAAGGAAGAGCGCCGCGCCGACCAGAGCCATGCGCCGCGCCACCACCTTAGGCAGCATCGACACTATTACCATCACCGGCACGGCAAGCCCGGTCCACATCAACTGGCGCCAGAAATAATAACGCGCGGGCATGATATGGGTCGCGTCCGAATAACGCTGCGCGGCGGCGGGTGCGGCCGCCGCGACCGCGATCAGGCCGATGCCGATCAGCAAGGTCACGAGCAGCAGCAGGACGCGGTCAATCTCCCAGAACCAGGTGCCGAGCGCAGAGCGGTCGCCCCGCCCGAAACGCTCCCCCCGCCGCCGCGCGAGCGCGCGCCGTCTGAGTTCGGACTGGTCGAGCTTGGGTGCCATCGTCGCCATCTTACAATGCCCCCACCATAACTACCCGTTCGTGCCGAGCGAAGTCGAAGCACGTTGCCACAGCGTTCGGAATGCGTCCTTCGACTTCGCTCAGGACGAACGGGCAGAGGACGATCATAATGCCCCCACCGCCGCACGGAAGGCATCTCCGCGCGCTTCGAAATCCTTGAACTGATCGAACGAGGCGCAGGCGGGCGACAGCATCACAATCTCGCCCGGCTGCGCCACGGCGTGAGCATCGTTGACAGCCTGGGCGAGCGTGCCGCTTTCGGTCACCGGCTTGCCGGCGGCGCGCAAGATATCGGCGAACATCGGCCCCGCTTGCCCGATCGTATAACCGGCAAGCACATGGCCGTAGAAAGGCGCGCAATCGTCGAGATCGTCGGTCTTGGGAATGCCGCCGAGGATCCAATGTATCTTTGGATAAGCCGCCAGTGCGGGCGCGGTCGCGGTCGCGTTGGTGGCCTTGCTGTCGTTGACGTAGAGAACCCCACCCTTCTCGGCGACGCGCTCCATGCGGTGCGGGAGGCCGGGATAGGTGCGGAGGCCTTGCCTAATATGCTCTAGCGAAATGCCGAGGATGTCGCAGACTTCGACCGCAGCCCGAGCATTCTCCCGATTGTGCGGACCCTGCAACGAAGGCCATTCCCGCTGCTCTTTCTTGTCGATCGGCAGTGAATCGAACGCGTCCTCGATGCAGCTCGCCATGGCGCCGGACGAATATTCGAGAACGTCATAGTCTCGCGCATCGCACACGCTGACGACCGCGTTGTGAGCCGCGGACTGCATTCCAAACAGTCGTTTCTTGGAAGCCACATAGCCCTCGAACCCATCATAGCGATCGAGATGGTCCGGCGTGATGTTGGTCAGCACCGCGACGTCGCAGTCGAGGCTGAAGGTCAGGTCGATCTGATAGCTCGATAGTTCCAGCACATAGACGCCACCTTGGGGCAGCGGCTCCTGACTCAGGATCGGCAGGCCGATATTGCCGCCCATTAGGGTCGGGACGCCCGCCGTCTGTAGGATATGATGGATCAGTGCGGTCGTGGTCGACTTGCCGTTGGTGCCGGTGATGCCGACCACCTTGTGCGGCGGCAGGCTCGGCCGGGCGAGCGCGAACAGTTCGATATCGCCGATCAGGGGGACGCCGAACTTGCGGGCATGCGCGGCGATCGGGTGCTTGTTGAGCGGCACGCCGGGCGAGACGATCACGCCGTCGAAGCCTGCGAGGTCGATTTCCAACGGGTCGGCGAGCGACAAGCCCTCTCCCTTGAGGGAGAGGGTTGGGTGAGGGTGGCCCGCGTCGGAGGTCGTGCGCTCGCTTTGCTCGCTTCCCCTCACCCCAGCCCTCTCCCCGCTGGGGAGAGGGAGCAAGGCCGCACGCGCTTCCTCGCGTGAATCCCACGCCACCACGCTGGCCCCGCTCGCCAGGAGCGCCTCGACCGTCGCGACGCCGGAGCGGGCGAGGCCGAGGACGGCGTAGCGTTTGCCGCGGAAGGCGGGGCTGGTGATCACCGGAGCTTGAGGGTGGCCAAGCCGGCGAGCGCCAGCACGAAGCTGACGATCCAGAAGCGGATCACCACGGTCGGTTCGGACCAGCCGATCTGTTCGAAATGATGGTGGATGGGCGCCATCTTGAAGATGCGCTTGCCGGTGCGTTTGTAGAAGAAGACCTGCAGGATCACCGACACCGCCTCGACCACGAACAGGCCGCCGACTATCCCCAGCACGATCTCATGATGGGTCGAGACCGCGATCGCGCCGAGCGCGCCACCCAGGGCCAGGCTGCCGGTATCGCCCATGAACACGGCGGCAGGCGGGGCATTGTACCAGAGGAAAGCAAGGCCCCCGCCGATGATCGCGGCGGTCAGCAGCACCAGATCGCCCGCGCCCGGCACATGCGGGATGCCGAGATAATGCGCGAACTTCGCGTTGCCGACGAGGTAGGCGAAGATGAAGAAGGCCAGGCTGGCGATGATCACCGGCATGGTGGCGAGGCCATCCAACCCGTCGGTCAGGTTCACCGCATTGCCGAACGACACGATCGTGAAGGCGGCGAACAATATGTAGAACGGCCCGAGATCGATCACCGGCCCGTTGTAGAAGGGCACGTAGAGAAGCGTGCTGTTGCCCGACAGGATGATCCACGAGGCGACGCCCGCGACGACGAACTCGAGCAGCAGCCGGACCTTGCCCGACACGCCCTTGTGGCTGCGCTTGGTGACCTTGTCGTAATCGTCGAGGAAGCCGATCAGACCGAAGCCGAGCGTCACCAGCAGGCACGCCCACACATAGCGGTTGTTGAGGTTCATCCAGAGCAGCATCGAGACCGCGACCGAGGTCAGGATCATGAGGCCGCCCATGGTCGGCGTGCCGACCTTGGCGAGGTGGGTCTGCGGCCCGTCGCTGCGGATCGGCTGACCCTTGCCCTGGCGGACGCGCAGCCAGCCGATGAAACGCGGCCCGATCACCAGGCCGATGAACAGGCTCGTCAGCGCCGCCGCACCCGCGCGGAAGGTGATGTAGCGGATAAGGTTGAGGACGTGGGGGAAGCCGAGATGTTCGGCGAGCAGGTACAGCATATATCCTTATCCCCCGGCCAAAGCGTCGACGACGCCGGCGAGCCCGACCGAATTGGATCCCTTGACGAGAATTGCATCACCCGGCGCGATCAGCTTGTGGGCGCGATCTGCGGCGGATGCGGCGTCGGGCACATGGACGAACTCGACCTTGCCCTCAAGAGCCTCGGCCAATGGTTTCATCTCCGTACCGACGAGCAGTGCCAGATCGACGCCAGCTTCCGCGATCGGCTGCGCTAGGGCCGCGTGAAGCTCGGCCTCCTGCGGCCCCAGCTCGCGCATCGAGCCGAGGATTGCGACCTTGCGCCCTTTCTCCTGGCCGAGCATCGACAGGGTCGCGCGCATCGAGGCGGGGTTGGCGTTGTAGGCCTCATCGATCAGCAGGGCGTCGCCATCGGGCAGCCGGATCGTGATCCGCCGCCCGCGCCCGGGCAGGCCCGCCATATCGGCGAGCGCGAGACCCGCCGCGGCGAGATCGCCGCCCGCCGCCTCGACCACCGCCAGCACCGCAAGCGCGTTGGTGATCCAATGGTCGCCGGGCAGGCCGACGGTGAAGCTCAATTCGCAGGTGCGCAATTTGGCCTGGACGAAGGTGCCCTTGGGCCCGGGCATCCCCTCGCGCGCATGGATATCGGCGCGCGGATCGCGGCCGAAGGTGACGATCTGGCCGGCATAGGCCATCGCTGCCGCGGTCAGGCGGTCGCGGTGCGGGCTGTCATAGGGAATGATCGCGGTGCCGCCGGGTTCGAGCCCCCGAAATATCTCGCCCTTGGCGTCGGCGATCTCGCTCTCGTCCTTGAAGAAGGCGCCGTGCGCGAGTGCTACGGTGGTGACGAGCGCGACATGCGGGCGGACCAGCCGGGTCAGCGCCGACAATTCGCCGGCGTGATTCATGCCCATCTCGAACACGCCATAGCGCGTGTCGCGCGGCATGCGCGCGAGGCTTAGGGGCACGCCGACATGGTTGTTGTAGCTCTTGAGCGAGCGGTGCGCCTTGCCCGGCACGGCGCGGTCGAACGCGGCGAAGAGCGCTTCCTTGACGCTGGTCTTGCCGACCGATCCGGTGACGCCGATCACCTTGCCGCGCATCCGCTGGCGCGACGCGATGCCGAGCGCATCGAGCGCGCTGATGGTGTTGGGGACGAGGATATGCGGGCCTGCGACCGGCTGCGACACGATCGCGCCGGCGGCGCCTTGTGCGAAGGCCTGCTCGACGAAGCGGTGGCCATCGGTGGTTTCGCCTTTCAGGGCGACAAAAAGATCGCCCGGGCCGACCTCGCGGCTGTCGAAGGCGACACCGCTTACGTCGAAATGATCCGACGCGCGCCCCTGCGTTGCGAGCGCGATTTCGGAGGAGGTCCAGAGGGCCATTAGGCGATGCCCCCCGGCCGTTCGTGCTGAGCGAAGTCGAAGCACGCAGGCTCACAGGTGCGAAAACGTCCTTCGACTTCGCTCAGGACGAACGGGCTCCGGGAAAAGCAAGTCATCCCGCGCACTCCCGCGCGACCTGGACGTCGTCGAACGGGAGGATGCGGTCGCCGACGATCTGACCCTGTTCGTGGCCCTTGCCCGCGAGCAGGACAATGTCGTTGGCGCCGGCTTCGGCGATTGCGGCGGCGATGGCTTCGCGGCGGCCGCCGATCTCGGTTGCTTCAGGGGCGCCCGCCATCACCTCGTCGCGAATGAATGCAGGGTCTTCGGAGCGGGGATTGTCGTCGGTGACGATGACATGATCGGCGAGGCTGGCCGCGACCGCGCCCATCAAGGGGCGTTTGCCGCGATCGCGGTCGCCGCCTGCGCCGAACATCACGATCAGCCGGCCCGCCGTGTGGGGGCGCAAGGCCTGGATCGCGGCCTCCAACCCATCGGGCGTGTGCGCATAATCGACATAGATCGGGGCCCCTGCGCGGCTGATCGCAGCGCGTTCGAGGCGCCCGCGCACGGGCTGAACCCGTGCCAGAAGCGCGAAAATGTCGGCCACTTCGCCGCCCGTCGCGTGCACGAGACCCGCCGCGGTGAGCGCATTTGCGGCCTGATACGCGCCGATCAGGGCCAATTTGACGGTATGAACCTTGCCCTCGGCCTCGATCTTGAGCGTCTGGCCGAGCTGGGTCGGGGTGCGTTCGACCAGCCGGAACGTCTCGCCTTTTTGCCCAAGCGTGATCAGACGCAGCCCGCGCTCGTTCGCAATCTCGGCGACGCGGGTCGAGGCGGGATCGTCCATCCATACCACGGCGGCACCGTCGGGCGCGATAACTTCGCTGAACAGGCGCAATTTGGCCTCGAGATAGGCCTCCATCGTGCCGTGATAATCGAGATGGTCGCGGCTCAGATTGGTGAAGGCGCCTGCCTGGACCGGCAGGCCTTCGGTGCGGAACTGGGCGAGGCCGTGGCTGGAGGCCTCGAACGCGGCATGGGTCACGCCTTCGCGACGCAGGCCAGCCATGTTGGACAGGAAGGTCGCGACATCGGGCGTGGTGAGCCCGGTCGAGACGCTGTCGTCGGCGGTGGTGACGCCCAATGTGCCGATCGAGGCGGCATGATGGCCGGCCATACGCCAGAGCTGGCGGGTCAGCTCGACGGTCGAGGTCTTGCCGTTGGTGCCGGTGACCGCGACCACGGTCTCCGGAAAAGGCGCGAAGAATCTGGCGGCAGCCTGGGCGAAGGCGCGACGGGGCTCGGCGTCGGCGATATGGACCGCGCCCTCCACCACCGCCTCGGGACGGGCGAAGACCGCGACCGCGCCAGCGGCGATCGCGTTGGGGATATAATCCTCGCCATTGACCTGGGTGCCGCGGAAGGCGCCGAAGATGGTGCCGGGCGCAACCTTGCGGCTGTCGATCGCAAAGCCGGTTACGCGCGTATCCGCGCTGCCCTGCACATCCCCGATAAGCTCACTCAACCACATTCTTGGACGGATCTTTCTTCTCAAGGATGAGCGGCATCAGGTCCGACACATCGATGTCCTGCGACAGGTCCGGCTGCACTCCGAGGAGCGGGCCGATCCGCGCGATGATCCGTTTGGCCAGCGGCGCGGTCATCCACCCCGCCGTCTTGAACCCGTAGGATTCCTTGGTCGGCCGCGCATCGTCCAGCACGACCAGGGTCACATAGCGCGGATGATCCATCGGGAACACACCCGCGAACACGGTGATATTGGCATTTCTGTCGTATCCGCCGAACTGATTGACCTTTTCGGCGGTGCCGGTCTTGCCGCCGACGCGCAGGCCGGGCGCATTGCCGTTGGTACCCGTGCCCTGGAGCACGACCAGCCGCATCAGCTGGCGCATGCGCGCGCTGGTCGCCTCGCTGACCACGCGCTCGCCGGGCACCTGCGCGCCGGGCTTCTGCTTGAGCAGGGTGACCGGATGCATCACGCCGCCATTGGCGAGCGCGGCGAACGCGCGGGCGAGGTGGAGCGGCGTCACCGCAATGCCGTGGCCGAACGAGGTGGTCATCACCGTCGACTGGCCCCAGACCGCCGGATATTGCGGCAGCCCGCGCTCGCGCAACTCGATATGCGTGCGCTGGTTGAGGCCGAGCTTCTTGAAGAAGGCGTCGATCCGCGGCGCGCCCAGTTTCTCGGCGATCTGCGCGGTGCCGATGTTGGACGAGAAGGTCATGATCTCGGGAATGCTGAGCCGGCGCTTCTTGGGCTCGTCGTCCTTGATCCGGAACCGGCCGACCTGAAGCGGCGCCGACACGTCATAGGTTTCCGAGAAATCGGTGATCACGCCATTCTCGATCGCATTGGCGAAGGTGATCATCTTGAAGGTCGAGCCGAGCTCGTAGACCGCCTGGGTCGCCTTGTTGATCATCACTTGCTGATCGGACGGATCGACCCCCTTGAACGGCGCATTGGGGTTGATGTCGGGGAGCGAGGCCATTGCCAGCACTTCGCCCGTATCGACGTCGAGCACGATGCCGGCCCCGCCCTTGGCCTGGGTCTCGGCCATACGGCGGGCGATCTCGTTCTCGACTGCGGCCTGGACGCGGGTGTCGATCGAGAGCTGGACGGTCTTGCCGGCCTTGAGGTCGTCGTCGAAATAGCGCTCGACGCCGATGCCGGTGATGGTGGGCTTGCCCTTCACCGCCTCGACCACCTGCGAATAACCGAGCAGGTGGCCCGCCATCGCCCCCTGCGGGAACAGGCGGTGCTGTTCGCTGAGCAAGAGCATGCCGGGCTCGCCCAGCGCATGGACGGCGGCCGCCAGTTCCGGGGGCGCGGGCTGGCGCAGATACATGAACTTGCGCGGTCCGTGCAGGATCGCCTCATATTGGGCGACGGTGCGCTCGGGCATCAGCTGGTTAAGCGAGACCGCGAGCTTGTCCTTGTTGCCGAGCACCTTCTGCGGGTTGATCGCGATCGAATAGAGCTTGATCGTGGTCGCGAGCGGCTGGCCGTTGCGGTCGACGATCTCGCCGCGGTCGGCGATATCAGCCGCGGCCACCTTGGCATCGGGCCCGCCGAACAGGCAGATCTGGACCAGGCGCAAGGCGATCAGCGCGGTGATCAGCATGAACAGGAGCATCAGCCCCATCAGGCGCTGCTGGGCGACCCCCAGCGCACCGGCGGGCGCGGCCGCAGCCGTATCGCGAACCTCAACGCGCTCGGCGCGGTCGATACGGAGTGCGGCGGGCGCGTTCACCGCGCCGCCTTGGAGCCATGCGCTTCGCGCGCGGCGAGCGCGCCGATATCGGCCGGCAACAAGGATTTAGGCAAAGGATCGCGCGCGGCGAGCTTGACCGGCTCGGCCTTCCGTTTGGCCCTGGCCGGCGTGGCCGCCTTTTCGGCGGTCTCGAACTTCACCGTAACCTTGGCCGCAGGCGCCTTCCTGTCCGCGCTCCTGGGCGCCGGCTTTTGCTCGGGCTTGGCGGGCTTGTCCGCCAGATCGACATGCGAGGGCGGCGGCGCGGCCTTGATCACCTCGAACGACGCCTTCTGCAGCGTCGGCGCGGCATCGACCGCAACCCCGCCGAGGCGGCTCGGCGCGGGGCGGACATAGGTTGCGGTGCGGAGCGCGGGCTGTGCCGGGGCGGGTGCGGAGGCTTCGGCCGTCTGCGGCACGGGCGGCGCCGGTTGCACCTGCTGTGGCGCGGGCTGATAGGAGACGTTGGTCGGCGAGCCCTGCTGCGACGCGATCGCCGGATCGAGCTGAAGCGCGGGCTGGCCGCGATGACCGTAGAGGCTGGCAAGCTGGATGCCGCTCGACACGAACTGGCTGGGGCGCGGCGCCTGCAAGGCCAGCACGTCGCGATTCCAGGCCTCGAGCTGGCCCTGGCGGGCGCGCACGCCGATCTCGGTCTGCAGCTTGGCGATATCGTCGTGGGTCTCGGCGATCTGGCGATCGACCTTGTCGAGCGCGCCGCGCTCCGAGGCGACCGACTGCGACACCAGATAGCAACAGAGCGCCGCACCCGCGACGCCCGCCACCTGCCACACCGCGCTGAGACGCGTCGCGACGATCATGACGCACGACCTTTCGTCGCCCAGGGACTGGCCGCGGTGCGCCGGGCGACGCGCAACGTGGCGGAACGGGAACGGGGATTGCGGGCAAGCTCCGCCTCGCCGGCGCGGACCGGCTTGGCGACGGCTTCGAAGCTGGGGGTGCGGCGCGCGACCTCGGGCAGATGGCGCGAGCCCGACGGCGTGCTGCCGCTGCGCTCCTGGAGGAAGCGCTTCACGATCCGGTCCTCAAGGCTGTGGAACGAGACCACCGCGAGCCGGCCGCCGGGTGCGAGCGAGGCTTCGGCGGCGGCGAGGCCGTCTTCCAGCTCGCCCAGCTCACGGTTCACATGGATGCGGATCGCCTGGAAGGTGCGGGTGGCCGGATCCTTCTTGTCATGCTCGCGATAGCCGAGCGCGCGGCGCACGATCTGCGCGAGCTCGCCGGTGCGCGTGATCGGGCGCGCCGCGACGATGGCGCGGGCGACGCGACGCGACTGACGCTCCTCGCCGAAATGGAACAGGACGTCCGCAATCTCGGCCTCGTCGGCTTCATTGACGAAGTCGGCCGCGCTCATGCCCGACTGGCCCATGCGCATGTCGAGCGGGCCATCGGCCTGGAAGGAGAAGCCGCGATCGGCGCGGTCGAGCTGCATCGAGGAGACGCCGACGTCGAGCGTGACGCCGTCGACATGATCGATGCCGCGATCGGCCAGCGCCTCGCCCATGCGCGAATAGACGTCGGGCACGAGCGTGAGCTTGCCCCTGGCCTCGGCGACCAAGGCTTGACCCTCGGCGATCGCATCGGGATCGCGGTCGAACGCGATCACATTCGCACCCGTCGCGAGGATCGCGCGGGTATAGCCGCCGGCGCCGAACGTCCCGTCGACATGTGTCTCGCCGGGCTGGGGCGCCAGACCGGCCATCACCTCGTCGAGCAGGACGGGAATATGGGGGGCGGCGTGGCTCATGCCTCACCCCGCTCTTCGAGATAGAAATCGAGCATCTCGAGCACGACCGGATTGTCGGCGAAGCCGATGCGCGCGTTTTCCGGGCTCCAGATCTCGAAATAATCCTCCATGCCGACGAAGAAGGCGAGGTCGCCGATCTTCCCGAGCTTGCGGAGGATGGGGGACAGCACCATGCGGCCGGCGCTGTCGAAGGCAATGGGCGTGAGGGCGGTCAGCTCATTGCGGCGAACGCCCTCATGGGCTTCGCGGCGCGCGGCGGCCGGCAGGTCGGCCACGCTGTCGCGCAATTCGGTGGAGAGGTCGCGCAGGCCGACCGGGTCGAAGGCGCGCAGGCGGTCGCGCTTCGGGTGCGGCGCGATCATCAGCTCTTTTTCGGCGTCCTTGCCGTCTTCCTTGGTGCGGCGCTCGATCTGGGTGCGGAAGGCAGCCGGCACCGACACGCGGCCCTTCGCATCGACCGCGTTCAGTGCATGCCCAACGAAGAAAGTCTCCCTCGCCACCCAGTAAGTCCACCCTGCTTTCCGCGGGAGGACGACGCGCCCCGTCCCCCGTCGGCCGGCGATGGGGTGCGCATGGGTACGCAGCCTCCATCGCTGGATCAGCATGGATTAGCATGGGTTTTACATGGGTTTCAATGCCATTCTATGGGCCAGGCTGTGTATTCCATGGTGGTGGACAGGTGGAACGGAGGCGTAAAAATCCCTGGAATCCGGGGAATCCCGGCCGGATGCCGCCTGTGGATAAGAATGTGGGACGAATTTTCGCGGCGCCCGGCAGTGTCGGGGGCGAGCCGACTCGCCTGTACACAAGCATCAATGTGCCGCGGGGCGCGGCTTGGCTTTGGCGGGGGCGGGTGTCGCGGGCCGATCGTCCTGGTCCGGATTGCCGGGGGCTACGCCCAGCTCGGCAAGCGGATCGCTCGGCGCAGTATCGTTGGTCGCGGCGGCATGGTTGGCGTCAGGCTCATCCCCACCCGCGACATGGACGAACGTGGTCGCCAGCATCACCAGCAGGAAGACCCAGGCAAGCCCGATCAAGCCGACGCGCACGCGGTGCATCAGCTCGTCGGGACGATGCGTGAAGTTGGCGCCATGCCCCCTAGATAGGCCTCAACTGGCCGCTTGTGAATCTCGATTCAACGGGGGCGGTGCAGCCTGAGGCACAGGCAGGCGAAATTTGAAGATGCTGCCGGTGGGTTGCGCGCGGCAGGCGGTGAGGCTTCCGCCATGCGCAAGCGCGATCTGCCGGGCGAGCGCGAGCCCGACGCCCGCCCCGCCCGCCTTGGTCGTGAAAAAGGGCACGAAGATATCCTCGAGAAGATCCTCTTCGATCCCGCGACCATTGTCGCCGACTTCGAAGCTGAGCGCGTCCCGATCCCGGATCGCGACCAGCCATATAACCGGCGCAGCTATATCACCGACCGCATCGGCCGCATTGCGGATCAGGTTGATGATGGCCTGCTCGACCAAAGCGGGATCGAAGCCGGCTGAGCCGCCTTCGGGAAATTTCAGCTCAAGGGATATGCCGCGCTTCCCCAATTCAGGCCCGACCAACCGGCTTATCCCGCCCAGGAAATCCGCGACGTTCACCGCCTGAAGAGCCGGGCGTGGCAAATCGACGATCGCACGGTAGCGTTCCACGAAGTCCATCAGATGCCGACTCCGCCGGCCGATCGTGGCGACCGCGCCCGCGATTTTAGGACTGCGATCGCCGGCCGCGACGAGGCTTTCGACGCTCTCCGCCATCGAGGCGATCGGCGTGAGCGAGTTCATCATCTCGTGGGCGAGCACGCGTGTCATGGCATGCCAGGCGCCGATCTGGACGGCGTCCAATTCACCCGCCACCGATTGGAGCGAGACCAGCCGCTGCGATTCGGCCCCGGCGTGACGGATCGAGCCGACCCATGCCAGCAGCGAACGGCCGTCCGTGCTGGCGATCAGCTGTCGGCCGCCGATGGGGAGTTTCTGGATCGTCGCGGCGCCGGCTTCGCCGAGCACGGCAAGATCCCGAAGCCGCCCGGCTTCGAATCCCGCGAGTTCGCGCGCCGCGCGATTCATGAAGCGGATGCGATCGTCCGCGCCGAGGACGAACAATGCGACGGTGACGGTATCGATCAGCGCCAGCGCAGCATCGAGCTGGGCGGGTACGCGCAGGGCCGCCGGTTCGACGCCGATGTCGGTCGCGTCCGCGGGACGCATCACCAGTCGCCACAGATCGAACAGGAGCAGGCCCGACGCCAGGACGATCGTCAACGCCGCCAGATAATGTTGCTGCGCCAATACATGCGCGAGCGCTGCCACCAGGATCGCCACGAAGAGCAGGCGCCAGCCCGCGCCCGAAATCAGCGCGAGCCGTTCCCGTGGCCTAGAGGCCATGCTTGGCCAGGCGGCGATAGAGGGCGGGCCGGCTCAAGCCGAGCGAGCGCGCCGCTTGCGTCAGATTGCCCTTGTGGCGCTGAACCGTATCGATCAGCGCTGACCGTTCGAGCGCATCGAGCGTGGTCGGCGCGCGCATCGCTCGGGTCCGCGCGGCGGCGGAGGTCACCGCCGAAATCAGGGCGTCGTTCTTCCACGGCTTCAGCAGGAAATCCTGCGCGCCGGCCTTGAGGCTGGCGACCGCGACGGCGACGGCGCCATAGGCGGTCATCATCACAACCGAAACCATCGGATCGATCGCGCCGATCCGCGCGAGCCCGTCGATCCCTTCGGCGCCGCTGCGCCGGCCGGCGGCAAAGTTCATATCGAGCAGCACGCAATCATAGCGGGTCTGCCGCAGATGGTCCTCGGCGACATCGAGCGAGCTGGCGGCGTCGATCCGCCTGGCATGCCCGCCAAACGCAAGCTGCGCAGCGTCCAGAACATCGGCATCGTCGTCGATAATCAGGAGGGAAGGCAGGGGGTCCATGGGCCTCAGGTTAGCGGGCCCGGGGGCGCCGTCAAACCCGTCCGAAATCGGACGCCCCGCGTCGCGTATCGCCATGTCATCCATCGTAACTATCTGGCAAAGCTAATTTTTTCTGCGGAGCCAGTTGGGCTATCCTGAGGCGATGTCTTTTGCCGGAGCGCCCGTGATCACGCTGAACGAAATCACCAAATCCTACGCCACGGCGGATATCGAAACACGGGCACTGGATGCCGTTTCGCTCGAAGTAGCCGAAGGCGAATTCGTAGCGGTGATGGGGCCGTCGGGTTGCGGCAAATCGACCCTGCTCAATGTGCTGGGGCTGCTCGATCGGCCAAGCGGCGGATCCTACCGGCTGGCGGGCATCGAAATGACCGGCCTTTCCTCCACGAGGCTGGCCCGGCTGCGCGGCGAGCACATCGCTTTCGTCTTTCAGAACTTCAACCTGATCGACGACCTGACCGTGGCGGAGAATGTGGAAGTCTCTTTACTCTACCGGCACGGCGAGGCCGCGACGAAGGATCGCATCGCGGAGGTGCTGGATCAGGTCGGATTGGGGCATCGGGCGCGCCATCGGCCGCAACAATTGTCGGGAGGCCAGCAGCAGCGTGTCGCCATTGCCCGCGCGCTTGCCGGTAAGCCAAGCCTCATCCTGGCGGACGAACCGACCGGCAATCTGGATAGCGCCAATGGCGAACAGGTGATCGAACTTCTCCAGCAGGTCGCCCAATCGGGAACCACGGTGATCATGGTCACCCACTCGCATCGCGATGCCGCGGCCGCCCAGCGGATCGTGCAGATGCTCGACGGGCGCATCGTCGGCGAGACACAATTGTGAGCGGAGCCATCGGCTTCCGGCAAAGGAGCCGTCATTTCGCGACGGCCTATGCCCGCAACCTCTATGCGACCCGATTGCTGTCCGCGATCGCGGTGGCGGGGTTGGCGGTGGGGCTCGCGGGGGCGTTGATGCTGGCGCTGGTCGCGCGCAACGCGCTCGCGTTCAACAGCTTCGTGCCGGACCATGACCGCACCTATCTAGCGATCTCGATATTGCAGGGGCCGGGCATGGCGCCGCTGGTCAACGACACCACCCACAGTCGCACGGCCGAGCTGATGCGGGCGAACCTGCCCGACGTCGAAGCCGTCGGCCGGCTATCCGAGAACGATGTGTCGTTGCGCCGCAATGGCGAGACACTGCCCGCCAAAATCTATTGGACGGACCCCGAGATTTTCGACGTGCTGCGGCTGCCGGCCATCGCGGGCGATCCCAAAGCGGCGCTGACCAGCGCGGACGGCCTGGTCATGACGCAGAGCGAGGCGATCCGCTATTTCGGGCGGGCGAATGCGCTCGGCGGCGTGATCGATCTGAACGGGACGCCAATGGTGCTGCGCGCGGTGATCGCCGATCTGCCGGCCGGGATGACCGATCTCGACCGGGGCATCTTCGCGTCCGGCAAGGCGGCGAAGGCGGATTTCGGTCCACCCGCCGCCGGGGGCTTCATCCTCTATGTGCGTACTTATCTCCGGCTACGGCCGGGGGCTTCACCTGCAACGATCGAACGCAGCGTGGCACCCTTGCTCGCCAGCCTGCAGCCTGGGATGATGCGGGGCGACGCTGCCACGCGGCTCGTCCCGATCGGCGCGCTCGCGCTGCATCCGGGTCTGCATCCCGGCGCGCGCGAACGACTTGAGGTGGGCAGCCTGATCGCGGCGCTGATCCTTTTCATCGCGGTTGCCAATTATGTGAATCTGAGCACCGCGCTATCGGCGCGCCGCTGGCGAGAGATCGGGGTGCGCGCAGTGTGTGGCGCAACGCGCGCCCAGATCGCGTGGCAATTCCTGGGCGAGGCGGTAGCGACGGTGCTGATCGCCGCTTTGCTGGGTGCTGTCCTGATCGAACTGACGCTGCCGGGCCTAAACACCCTATTCCAGACACAGGCGCAGTTCGATTATCTGACGCATCCGATGCTGCTGTTGTGGCTGGTTGCGGGCAGCGTGGCGCTAGGACTGGCAGCGGGAGCCTATCCCGCCTTTGTCCTGTCCAGCCTGTCACCCGCTGCCCTGCTTCGCGATCGCGGCGTGGCGATGAAGCGGCGGCTGGCGGTGGCCGACCTGCTGGTCACAATCCAGTTCGCGATCCTGATCGGACTGATGATCGCGTTGGCAGTGGTCTATCAGCAACGCCGCTTCGCGATGACCGAGGCGTTGCGGCTCGACGTCGATCAGCTGCTGATCGTCGATGCCCCCTGCCCGACGAGCTTCCGCCACGAAGTCGAGAGGCTGGCGGGCGTGCGCGGCACATCATGCGCCGGGCGGGGGCTTCTGGAATATCCCAACTTCTTCTTCGCGCCGATCGGCAGCGGGCGGATCACGACCAATAGCATCCCTATCCTACCGTCGGGCTATGCCCTGTTCGGCCTGAAGCCGATTGCTGGGAATCTGTCCGTGTTGCCGCCAGACGGCGAGGAAGTGATCCAACGCATCGTAGTGAACGAGACGGCGGTAAGGAGTTTCGGTTTCGGCAGCGCGAACGCGGCGATCGGCAAGGTCGTGTCGTCCCCCTCCGACAAACTCAATGGATGGGATCGTTTGCGGATCGTCGCGGTCGTGCCCGATTTCAGTCTGCTGTCGGTCGAGAGTGCGATCAAACCCACCATCTATCCCGATCAGGGGCATTGGAAGGGCGCGCCAGGATTGACATTAATCAAATTGGCCGGCCACGAAATTCCCGAGACGTTGACGGCGATCGACCGGCTGTGGCGCGAAACCGGCCAGCAAGGTCAGATCCAGCGGCAATTCGCATCCGATCATATCCAGGCATTGTATACCGATCTTGCGCGCAGCACTTGGATGTTCGGGCTGTTCTCGGGCGTAGCTGCCTTGCTCTCCGCCACCGGCATCGCCGGCATGGCAATCGCCACCGCCGAACGGCGTACGAAAGAGATCGGTATCCGCAAGGCGCTGGGCGCACGCACGGAGCAGGTGCTGACGCTATTGCTCGCGCGGATGAGCCGTCCGGTTTTGTGGGCCAACCTGATCGCGTGGCCGTGCGCGTGGTGGATGATGCGCAACTGGCTGAACGGCTTCGCCTATCGCGTTCCACTCCATTGGTGGCTTTTCCCCGCCGCGGCCTTGATCGCGCTGGCGATCACCTTGTGCAGCGCGGGCCTGCAGGCCTGGAACGTCGCGCGACGGCGGCCGATCGAGGCGCTGCGCTACGAATGAGGCGGGGGCGGTGCATGTTACCGCCAGCAAGGTCCCTCATCTCAGTGCCGATCACGGCGCGGGTTCGTTCGGTTGAAGATATAGGCTTTGCCGTAGCCGTAGAGCTGGATGCGGGAAGGATATGGCAGCCGATCGAGCCGCAGCCTGGCAACCGGCCGGCTGCCGTCGACCTCGAAACCGATCTGTTCGTAGCCGCCGACATAGGCCTGGGGCAGCACATAGGGACCCTGCGCGTCGCGGCCCAATGTGTAGTGCGTCGCCTGTTTGTCGTTGAGGATCATCGCGCCGTCGCGCAGTTCGAGCGTGCCGCAGCAATCGTTCGCGTACACACCATTTTCCCGCCCGGCGGGCACGGCCGGCCGGTGCAGGAATGCCCAGGTCGCGAGAATGGCGACGGCGGCGATGCCCGCGGCGCCGATCTTCCAGCGGGTCGCGATTGCGGCGCGCGGCAGAATATTCGTCGTCATGGCCTACCCTCCCGTCAACTCGGTCGTCCGGGCACATAACGACATATGTAGATTTAATAGTCAAATGCTGCTATTAGGCCTTTGTGACGGATTGTTCGCAGAGAAGAGGCCCGACATGCCGGCGGACCGGGCAGCGTCCGGCGGAGCGCCTGCGCCGATCAGCGCACCAGCCAATCCGGGACCGGCAAGTCCTTCGCCGCCAGCCACTCCGGATTGAAGAGCGTGGAGAGGTAGCGCATCCCGGAATCGCACAGGATGGTCACGATCGTCTTGCCCGGGCCGAGTGTTCGCGCCAGCGCCATCGCGCCCGCGACATTGATGCCGGACGACAGGCCGACGCACAGGCCTTCCCTTTTGAGAAGCGCGAAGACCTGTTCCAGCCCTTCCTCATCAGAGATGCGATATTGCGTGTCGATCGGCGCGCTTTCGAGATTGGCGGTGATGCGGCTCTGGCCGATCCCCTCCGCCACCGAGGAACCCTCGGCGCGCAATTCGCCATGCGCATAATATTCGTAGAGCGCGGCACCGTGCGGATCGGTCAGCGCGATCGTCACGTCCTCGCTATATTCCTTGAGGCCGAGGCCGACGCCCGCGATCGTCCCGCCGGTGCCGGCGGCGCAGGTGAAGCCGTCGACCTTGCCGCCGGTCTGCGCCCAGATTTCGGGCGCGGTGGTGCGGATATGCGCGAGGCGGTTGGCGATATTGTCGAACTGGTTGGACCAGAGCGCGCCCGGCGTCTCCTCCGCGATCCGGCGCGAGGTGTGCACATAATGGGCGGGGTTGGAATAAGAGGTCGGCGGAACCTCGATCAGCTCGGCGCCGAGCGCGCGGAGCGTATCCTTCTTTTCCTGGCTCTGCGTCTCGGGAATGACGATGGTGGTGCGATAGCCCTTGGCATTGCCGATCAAAGCGAGGCCGATGCCGGTATTGCCCGCCGTCCCCTCCACGATCAGACCGCCGGGTTCCAGCGTGCCATTGGCTTCGGCATCTTCGATGATGAACAAGGCGGCGCGATCCTTGACCGACCCGCCGGGGTTCATGAATTCGCATTTGCCGTAGATTTCGCAGCCGGTGGCGGCGCTGGGGCCGGCAAGGCGGACAAGCGGCGTATTGCCGACGAGAGCGGGCACGCCTGGAGCGGGGGTCACCATGCGCGCCGGGATAGAGAGGCTGGCGGGATGGGGCAAGCAAGCTTCGGTTTCAGCGGGGTTGGGTTTGGTTGGGGCAGGCCCTTTTGGGGCCATCATGCCGACAGCAGACGGCACACACGTGCTGTCGGCTTCGCGCGTGCGATCTGGCCACGGGACGGGCCCGGCATTCGCCGGAGTGACGGATCGGGGATTCAACGGCACCGAAGCGGCCTAAATCCCAACGGTTCGTCGCATTGCAGCGACTTTTGTTCAAGCCGAACGTGGTCGTTCATGTCACAAGAGCGTCAACACTCTTGACGTACTTTGCCGCACCCGCGAAAACCGGAACCGCTATGAAGCTCCAAATTCTCCGCGCTACGCCGCTCGCCGCCCTCCTGCTGCTCGCAGCCTGTGATTCCAAGCCGACGACCATCGTCGCCGGCGGCCCGGCCGATCCCGACGCCGACAAGATCAAGGCCGCCAAGCCGATCAAGCTGCCGCCGGCGATGCTGGCCAGCAAGTCCTATCGCTGCAAGGACAACAGCCTGATCTATGTCGACTGGTTCAACGACAACCAGACCGCCAACCTGCATCTCAAGGAAAAGGGCTCGAACCCGACCGTGCTGAACGCAGCCAAGCCGGGCGATCCTTATGTCGGCGGCGATTATACGCTGACCGGCACCGCGACCGCCAAGTCGGTCACGCTCAAGAAGGGCGGCGCCGCGCAGGATTGCGACGCCTGATCATCTGATCACCTGTAAAATTTGAACCCCAAGGGCCGGCGAAGCGATTTCGCCGGCCTTTTTCTTTGACCTGCGGGCAGGCTCGGCTATCGGCACCGGGCATGAGCGAGATCACGCCTGCCATCGTCGCCGAACACGGCTTTTCCCCCGAAGAATATCAGCGCGTGCTGAAATCGCTGGGGCGCGAGCCCAATCTGACCGAGCTGGGCATCTTCTCCGTGATGTGGTCCGAGCATTGCAGCTATAAAAGCTCGCGCATTCAGCTGAAGAAGCTGCCCACCAAGGGCCCGCAGGTGATTTGCGGGCCGGGCGAGAATGCGGGTGTGGTCGATATCGGCGACGGCCAGGCTGCCATCTTCAAGATGGAGAGCCACAACCACCCCTCCTACATCGAGCCCTATCAGGGCGCGGCGACCGGCGTCGGCGGGATCCTGCGCGACGTGTTCACGATGGGCGCGCGGCCGGTGGCGAACCTGAACGCCTTGCGCTTCGGCCGGCCCGACCATCCCAAGATGCGCCACCTGATCGCGGGCGTGGTCCACGGCATCGGCGGCTACGGCAATTGCGTGGGCGTGCCGACGGTGGGCGGCGAAGTCAATTTCCACGCCGCCTATGACGGCAACATCCTGGTCAACGCGATGACCGTGGGCGTCGCCGAGACGAACAAGATCTTCTATTCGGCCGCTTCGGGCGAAGGCAATCCGATCGTCTATGTCGGCTCCAAGACCGGCCGCGACGGCATCCATGGCGCGACCATGGCATCGGCCGATTTCGGCGAGGATTCGGAAGAGAAGCGCCCGACCGTTCAGGTGGGCGATCCCTTCACCGAAAAGCTCCTGATCGAAGCCTGCCTCGAACTGATGGCGTCGGATGCGATCGTCGCGATCCAGGATATGGGCGCTGCCGGCCTCACCTCCTCCTCGGTCGAGATGGCGTCCAAGGGCGGGGTCGGGATCGAACTCGACATGAACGCCGTCCCCTGCCGCGAAACCGGCATGACGCCCTATGAGATGATGCTGTCGGAGAGCCAGGAGCGGATGCTCATGGTGTTGAAACCCGGCCGCGAAGCCTTTGCCGAGGCGATCTTCCGGAAGTGGGAGCTCGATTTCGCGGTGATCGGGCACGTCACCGACACGGGCCGGATGGTGCTGAAGTTCAACGGCGAGACGGTGTGCGACATTCCGCTCGGCCCGCTGGCGGACGACGCGCCCTGCTACGACCGGCCGCATGTGAAGACCGAGGTGCCGGCGCTTCCGGCGAACCTGCCCGAAAGCGCGGATATCGCCGCCGATCTGCTCAAGCTGATGGCCTCACCCGATCTGGCCTCGCGGCGCTGGATCTGGGAGCAATATGACCACATGGTCGGCGCGGACACGGTCCAGCGCCCGGGCGGCGACGCGGCGGTGGTGCGCGTCCACGGCACCGACAAGGGGCTGGCGATCAGCACCGATTGCACGCCGCGTTATTGCTATGCCGACCCTTATGAGGGCGGGAAGCAGGCGATCGCCGAATGCTGGCGCAACATCACCGCGGTCGGCGCCGTGCCGCTCGCCACCACCGACTGCATGAATTTCGGCAACCCCCAGCGGCCCGAGATCATGGGCCAGTTCGTGGGCTGCATCGAAGGTATGGCGGAGGCCTGCACGGCGCTCGACTTCCCGATCGTGAGCGGCAACGTCTCGCTCTATAACGAGACCAAGAACGAGGATGGCTCGGGCAGCGCGATCCTGCCCACCCCGGCGATCGGCGGCATCGGCCTGCTCCAGGACTGGAAACGGTCGGTCGGGATCGGATTCAAGGGCTGCGGCGATATCATCCTGCTGGTCGGCAATCGCCAGGGCCATCTTGGCCAGTCGCTGTGGCTGCGCGAGCTGCATGGGCTCGACGGACGCGACGCGGGCCCGCCCCCGCCGGTCGACCTCGCCGCCGAGCGCAGGACGGGCGATTATGTCCGCGAAGGGATCGAGCATGGCTGGATCACCGCGTGCCACGACGTGTCCGACGGCGGCATCGCGGTCGCGGTCGCGGAGATGGCGCTGGCCGGCCGCTGCGGCGCGCTGATCGACGGCCCTGCCCCCTTCGGGCTCGCCGCCTCCTGGTTCGCGGAGGATCAGGGCCTCTATGTCGTGACCGTGCAGGATGCGGCGTTGCTGGGCTTCCTCGCGGGCGCCAAGGCGCATGGCATCGACGCCGAGCCGATCGGCCGCACCACCGCCAATCGCCTGATCTTCGAATGCGAGGCCGGCGATTATTGCGTGACGCTCGACGCGCTGCGCACCGCACATGAAGGCTTCTTCCCGACCCTGATGGGCGCGGACGCCGCGCTGGCATAACTTGCCGAACGGCCGGCTTCATGCGAGCTTCCCCATGGGGAGGCAGCTATGCCGGCTGGCTATTCGGGAACGCCGCTTGCGACGAAGCTGGGGCTGAAGCCCGGGCAGCGCGTGTGGCGCGACGGCATGCCGGGCAATGTCGCCGACGAACTTGGCGATACCGGCGCGATCCTGCTGGAAGGTCCGGAAGCGGGTCTGGACGTCGCCCATATCTTCAAGACGGATCGTGCTGCGCTGGCGGATGGTCTGGCCGCACTCAGGCGCTTGCTGGCCCCTGCCGGCTTCGTCTGGGTGTCCTGGCCCAAGAAGGCATCGAAGGTGCCGACCGATATCGACGAAAATGTGATCCGCGCGATCTGCCTGCCGATGGGGCTGGTGGACGTGAAGGTGTGCGCGGTCGACGCCACCTGGTCGGGGCTGAAGCTGATGATCCGCAAGGAGCTTAGATAGAGCGAAGGAGGGGAATGATGGACGCAGTGAAGACGGGTATCGGCCGGCGGCTGGTGCTGGCGACGGCGATCGCGGGCACGCTCGACATGGGCATGGCCGTGATCGAAACGGTACATGCCGGCAAGCCGATCGGCGCAATGCTGCGCGGGGTGGCGAGTGGGCCGTTCCCGGCCGCGACCGATTGGGGCAGAGGCGGCGCCGTCCTGGGCCTGTTGATCCATTACGCCATCATGGCCGTCATGGCGGCAATATTCCTGATCGCGCGCGACCGGATCGCGATCGTCCGGCGGCATACGATATTGGCCGCGCTCGCTTATGGCGTGATTCTGTGGCTGGTCATGTATGGGCTGGTGCTGCCATTGCGGTTCGGCATGCCTTTCCCAAGCCCCCAGCCCATGGCGATCGCCAAGCAATTGTTCGCGCACGTCCTGTTGGTCGGTCTGACCTTCGGCCTGGTGGCGAGACGCGGCCCGGCCTGAGTGGAATCCGCGGGCGGCGGAGGCCGCATCGTCACGATCGATGCGATCCGCGGCTTCGCGGTGTGCGGCATTCTGGTCATGAACATCGTGTCGATGGGCATGCCGGTCTATGCCTATGTCGACCCGCATTTTTACGGCGGCGCCACGGGCATCGATCTGCTTGCCTGGGCCGCCGCCTACGTGCTGGTCGACGGCAAGCTGCGCGCGCTCTTCACGATGCTGTTCGGAGCCTCCCTGCTGCTGATCACGGATGCCGCCGAAGATCGCAGGCCGGGGCCGGTTCGCACGCATTATGCCCGCATCTTCTGGCTGTTCGTGTTCGGCATGCTGCACGCCTGGCTGGTCTGGTACGGCGATATCCTGGTCGATTATGCCATCGCCGGCGCGATCGCCTTCTTCGCGCGCAAATGGGACAAGGGCGCGATCGGATTCGCCGCCTTCTGCCTGATCGGTTTCTCGCTCGCGCACAGCTTGATCGAATATCATGACATGCAGATATTGCAGGGGCTCGCCCATGCGCCCCATCCGCCTGCCGACGCGGTGCGCGAATGGAACAAGGTGCTGGCGCAGACGCTGCCTTTCCCCGACGCGGTCGCGCACGAGGTCGATCTCTACCGGGGCGGCTTTGCCGACGTGTTCCGGATCCGGGCCGAGACCACGGCCGCTTTCCAGACGCTCTATCTGCCGATCAACATGCCGGAAACGCTGGGCTTCGTGTTGCTGGGAATGCTGTTCTACCGTCTCGATTTCTGGACGGGCGGCTGGAGCAAGCGCGCTTATGTCGGGACGATCCTGGCGGGCGCGATCACGATCCCTCTCTATTGGCCGCTGGTCAGCACGATCGAGGCGCATGACTTCGACCCGGCCTTCCTGCCGTTGGCCGACGCTTTCACCCTGTTGCTTCGGCCGTTTCTGGCGCTGGCTTATGCCGCAGCGGCCATCCTGGCAGTACAGGGAGGAGCGGCGCGCTGGCTCACGATGCGGCTGGCCGCGGCGGGGCGAATGGCCTTTTCCAACTATCTCGGCACCAGCCTGATCATGACCACGATTTTCTACGGTTATGGCTTCGGCCTGTTCGGGCAGCTCCATCGCGCCCAGCTCTATCTCCTGGTGCTCGGCCAGTGGGTGCTGATCCTTGGCTGGAGCCCGCTCTGGCTGCGCTATTTTCGCTACGGCCCGTTCGAATGGGCCTGGCGCAGCCTTTCGCGAGGGCGCCTGGTAAGCTTTCGTCAAGCTATTGCGAGTTAGTCTCAATAGCCCTAGATAGGGCTTGTTGATTCGGAGTCGCAAATGGTCGTCTGCCACTGCAATGCGCTGCGTGAACGCGAAGTTCGGGAGGCCGTCCGTTCGGGCGCGCAATGCCCGGTGAGCGCCTATGCTTCGCTCGGTGCCAAGCCCAAATGCGGCCAGTGCCTGCCCTTTGCGCGCGAGCTGATCGCCGAAGAGCAGCAGGGTGCCCAAGCCTGAGCCTTTGCCCTAACTGAGAACGACTCGCGCGAGTCGTTCGCGCTTCAATTCCTCCGGCCCGTTGGTTTAAGCGGCCCTATTCGGAAGGGAGCCGTGCCATGAAGGGCGACGATAAGGTCATCGAATTCCTCAACGCGGCGCTCAAGAACGAGCTGACGGCGATCAACCAATATTGGCTGCATTATCGCCTGCTCGACCATTGGGGCATCGCGCGGCTCGCCGATTACGAGAAGCATGAGTCGATCGACGAGATGAAGCATGCCGACATGTTGTCGGAACGCATCCTGTTCCTCGATGGCCTGCCCAATTTCCAGATGCTGGGCCGCCTGCGCATCGGCGAGACGGTGGAGGAAGTGCTCCGATCCGACCTCGCGCTGGAAGGCGATGCCATCCCGTTGCTGCGCGACGCGATCGCGCATTGCGAGACGGTGCGCGACTATGTCAGCCGCGACCTGTTCCGCCGGATCCTCGACAATGAGGAGGAGCATGTCGATTTCCTGGAGCGTCAGTTCGACATGATCGAACGGATGGGCCTCCAGAATTATATCCAGCTTCAGTCGAAGCCGGCCGAGAGCGAATAGAAAGCCTAGCCGACCTTGCGGCCGAAGCCGGCCGCGGGACGACGCAGCGGCTGGGCATAAGTGGGCCGCGGCGCCACCGCGTGCTGGAGCGCGGCGAGCGTCTCTTCGAACAAGGGCCGCAATTTCCAGCTGAAGTCGACGATGTCGGTCGGGAAGCTGTGCGCCTCCACGCCGGCACGCGCCGCCTTCTCGATATGCTCGGCGGCAAAGCCCAGCGATTCGGCGCCGAACTGAAGCGATTCGCCCTTAAGCGTGTGCGCCGGACGCACCAACGCGACCGGATCGCGATTCGCCACCGCATCCTCGATCGCCTGGACGGACTTGACGCCGTCCTCCGCGAAATAGCTGAGGATACGCGGGAAATGCTCGCCCAGCTCGGTGCGGAGCGCGCTCAAAGTCTCGGGATTGATCAGCGGGTGTCCGCTCACAGAAAGCCCTCTTCCGCAACATCGGCAGAGAGGCTTTTACTACACAGGCAGTAAACCAATTCTTATTGCGGCCGGCCCTTTGCAACCAAGAAGCCTCCATCCTGGGGATAAATCGCCCAGCCATGCGCGTCGGCGAGCGCGGCGATCTCGGCCGGCGCGGCGGGATCGTCGGCCAGGATGCTGGCGCTGTCGGCGCTCCGCATCGCACGGGCGAGACGCAGTACGGGCCAGGGGCAACGCATGCCGCGCGCATCGACCGTGACGCTCATTTGTTGCCGAACGGATTCTTCGGCGCGCGCACGTTCATCCGCACCGGCACCGCGCCGAAGCCGAGCTCGCGGCGGATGCCGTTGACGAGATAGCGGCGATAGCTTTCGGGCAATTGATCGACGCGCGTGCCGAACAGGACGAAGGTGGGCGGGCGCGTGCGCGCCTGGGTGAGGTAGCGCAGCTTGATGCGCTTGCCGCCGGGCGCGGGCGGGGGATTGGCCTCGACCGCGCGTTCGAACCA